>ENA-ORDG01000002-ORDG01000002.1-marine-metagenome-genome-assembly--contig:-NODE-2-length-216668-cov-5.569627_pt1 | contig 216668 bp, 201 predicted proteins | sample MGYA00248629_ERZ508524 | MGnify/ENA primary metagenome ERZ508524 (study PRJEB26194, sample SAMN05421901) | marine metagenome | isolation source: East of Rio de Janeiro, Brazil, South Atlantic Ocean...
GTTTAGAACGCTCGACGAAGCGAGGTATGAAATAGAGCAGTGGCAGCGTCATTACAATTACGAACGCCCGCATAGCTCGTTAAATTATTTACCGCCTGTGGAGTTTGCAAAACAGGTAGCTTAAAACTGAAATTTCATCGATAAGATGGTGTTAGTTCAGGGGAAAGGTCACCTGTAGCCGACGTTGCGCGTCAGGTGTAGACTCTATCCTAACAAGTAAGCCGGATAAATGAGGAGTGACTAATGAGACAGGTTTTATATATCGCTCACGGTGGCGGCCCTATGCCACTATTAGGCGATAAAAGTCATGAAAGCCTGAACAACGCGATTCAGGATGTTGCCTCGCGTATACCAAAACCCGATGCCATTCTTGTCGTTAGCGCTCACTGGGAAGCTGATATTCCGCATGTAACGACCGGTGAAAAACCGGAGCTAATTTATGATTATTACGGTTTCCCGCCAGAATCGTACCAAATCACTTATCCAGCACCTGGCGAGCCTAATTTAGCTAAAGAACTACTTGGAGCAATAACGGCGGCGGGCATCGAGTCGGTGGGGGAGCCGGAGCGTGGTTTTGACCATGGCCTTTTCGTGCCGCTTAAAATTATGTTCCCACAGGCTGATATTCCTTGCGTACAACTGTCGCTGTTGAATACCCTTGATGCTAATGCTCACATCAAACTGGGGAAAGCCTTGGCGAACCTCGATTATGACAACCTGCTAATTTTGGGTTCCGGCTTTTCATTCCACAATATGAAGGCATTTTTCTCTCCGGAAGACGCGACAGCAGATAGTAAAAACGCAGAGTTCCAAAGCTGGTTAGAGCAAGTATGCAGTAGTAAAACGTTAAATGAAGAAGAGCGCGCTGATAAACTCAGTCATTGGCAACAAGCACCATTTGCCGAGTTTTGTCATCCGCGCGAAGAACACTTGTTACCGTTACACGTTTGCTACGGCGCTGCAGGAAAAGCCAGTGACGAAGCGATTACCGTAACAGCACTTAATAAAGAAGCTCGAATGTTTTACTGGCAGCTAAATTAGCCTTTAGTTAGAGAGTCTGTGAAAACGACGCTAATTGCTGTGCCAACACACCATCAACTATCGGAGCTAGCTTGGTAAAGTCGGTGGTTGGGTAGCCGCCGACGATGTAATTCAGCGACACTTTGTTATCGCTAAAACTAATGGTCATGGTGCCGTTCATGCCTAAGGATTGTAATGGTCCTAGACCACCGACTAACCGCAGGGTTTTTCGTGGGTCAACATAAGCAACCTGCATGTGCATTGCCTGCAAATCTCCGTTAATTTCGCAGAAACACCCGCCGGCAGTTGCATCAATACTTAAGTTCGCCGCATCGCCAAACCAGGTATGATCGTCCAGCCACCATTCACTAACGTTATTGATAAAATGTCTATACCCCTGTTGAGCAGAGCCCTCAAAGCTTTGCTCTAGTTGTATTTGAAAGCCGTGCTCTGATGATGAAGCGACTTCAGCCTGGCTGAACGTAGCGAAACTGAGTGCTACCGCTGCTAGAGCCATTTTTATTGTTGTTTTCATTTTGTGTTCCTATTCTTAGTGGGCAGCTATTTTAAAGTAGACCTCAGGGTCTTCGTTGATAGTTTCTAATACTTTAGCAGCTAACCCAGTAGGGTTTCTTCTTTTGCTTTACCCAATTTCAGTTAAACTGGACGAAAGTTTGAAATGAAAGCAACGGATAAAACACCTCTCATGCAAAAACTCTACTTAACTTACGTTGGCGGTACTGCTCCCGGCGCGAATATTGAGCTACATGATGTTCGTTTTGTTGTGGGGGAAACTATTGAGAATACCTATTCGGCCATTCGAGCAGGTTGGTTCGGTACGCAAAAAGGCTTGCATCTGGACAGCTATGTTCAGTTGCACCATGTCGATGGTTATCGTATTGAACTCGCACAAGAACCACAATCGACTTGTGCTAAAAAGCTTTATTTCGTGAACTTTGGCGGTTACTTTGACGGTAAGTTGGCGGAGTTTCATGATTTTACGGTTGTTGTGGCCGAATCTGTTCAAGCGGCTAAACAGTTGGCGAAAGTACAAGTTATCAATAAAGGCTTAGCTGGTGCGGAGCAATTGCATAAAGATGACTTGATAGCTGTCGACGATTGTCTGTGTTTGGATCTCATCGATAGTCACTACATTCACCTGTACCACGACGGCAAGAATCAGCCTCTGGTTCCTGACTGGAAAGGTTATCAGCCGCTTCCGTGACTAGTCACATGGCCTGCGTATTTAATCGTCTTTGGGTTTTAAGCGACTTAGCCCCATCATACGCATGCCGACCTTTTCATAAACCGGCTCGCTGGTACCATGTCGCACTTTATGGAAGAAGTACTTTTCAAAGCCTACCTTAGCCCAGTGTACCCAGCGACCTGAGCCAGTCCAGTTTTGGTTGCGCGGCGGATTTTGCGGTACCGCCAGAAATGTCATGCCAGTATTGCCCATATCGGCTAGGCAAAGTGCGCTTAATGTCGGCTCAGCGGTTGCTGCTTCATCCTCTAGGGTGGCTTTAATGTTTGCCACAATGGCAGAAGTCATGGACTCTATCATAAGTCCGGTTTTAGGTGCTCCAACAGGTACCGGTGTTTCTTCGATGGGTGCAATTGCCACACACACTCCGGCTGCATATATTTCAGGGTAGGCCACTGACCGTTGGTGCTTATCGACTTTTACGAAGCCTTTTGGATTGCAGAGTTCGGTGACCTCAGCAACTGCAGGTGAGCCTTTAAATGCCGGTAAAAACATCGCAAGATGGAAGGGTAGCTGTTGACTGCCTCTGCTACTGCCGTCCTCGTTAAGCACGTCAAAGGATGCCTCGTTATTTGAGAACTCAGTGACTTTTGCATTGCAAACCCACTTAATACCGTGTTCTCGAAACTTGTGCTCCATTAAGCCTTTTGAGTCACCCACACCGCCTAAGCCCATGTGGCCAATATAAGGCTCGGGTGTAATAAAGGTGATGGGCACACGGTCACGAATTTTGCGCTTTCTGAGTTCATACTCCAGCGACAGCACGTACTCATAAGCAGGCCCGAAGCAACTTGCGCCGGGCAGAGCTCCTACGAGCACAGGCCCGGGGTTCTCCAACAATTGCTCAAAAGCCTGGTGCGCTTTTACGGCGTGGTCGACGGTGCAAATTGATTGGGTATAACCATTCTCAGGACCCGCTCCGGGAACCTGTTCAAAAGCCAGCTTGGGACCGGTGCAGATAACCAGAAAATCGTAGCTTTTTTGGGAGCCGTCACCGAGTGTCAGTCGACGGGCTTCGGGATCAATGTGTTTAATACCCGAGCCGTTAAAATCAATGTCATGCTTGTCAAATATCGGTCCGATTGGAAGAGCCACTTGATCGCGCGTTCGTGAGCCAAACGCGACCCAGGGGTTGGAGGGGACAAAGTTAAACTCTTCACCTTCGTTAACGACTTCTACATTAACCTCTTTAGAGAGCGTTTCGCGAAGTTCGAATGCGGCGGACACTCCGCCAAGACCAGCACCAGCGACAATGACAGTAGTCATTTTGATACCCCTACCTAATAGTTATCAGAGCGTCTCATGACTATGTGCTATGGTTAAAAAAATAGTCAATTTAAATTACGAGTGGCTCTAATAAACATTTAATGTATTAGTGTAGGGCTCTTCAACATATTGAATGATTAAGCGAACTCACCCTCTGCTTCTTGGTTGGAATGGCTATCAGCCGTTGCCATGGTTTTTTAGTTAAAGCAGGTTATTAAGGAATTTTTATGGCTTGGGCGTTACGGTGGCAGGTTTTATTGACGGCGGCTTTTGTTATTTCTGCAGGATCGTTACTCCATTTCGCTTGGGAGTGGTCCGGTAGAAATTCTTTTGTTGCTGTTTTTGCGGCCATTAATGAGAGTACCTGGGAACATTTAAAACTAGCCTTTTGGCCGGCGTTCCTTGTGGCTTTATTGCAATTAAAATTTTATGCTAAGGCTCCTGGTTTTCTGCTAACTACCGCGGTGAGATGTGCGCTGCCAGCTTTGTTAATCATTTTGTTGTTTTACGGATATACATGGCTTTTAGGGCGCCACTGTTTAATTGCTGACTTGCTCGTTTTTGCAGTGTCAATTTTAGCGGGGGAGTTTTTCGGTCACATGTTGCTTCAACGCCATCTTAGTAAATTAATGCGAATAATTTTGCTAGCAGTTATAGTCATTACCACTCTTCTTTTTACCACGTTGAGTTTTAATCCCCCAAGCATCTTTCTGTTTAAGGTGCCTGGGGGCTAACTTTTTTAAAGCCAATGACCAACGTCGTTTAACGGCTGTAGTGTATAACGCATGGGCTCTTTAAAATGAAGCTGCGATATAGCTTCTTGAATACAATGAACATCCTCGTTGGAGCAAATAACTTCTGCCATCACCATACGCCGCGCACCGCGAACTTGCTCGTCGATATCAAAGCGCTCGTGGTTGCGGCTAAAGCCGTCAATATCGTAGAAGCTAAAGCCGCTTATAACATCGAGCTGGATTAGGCAGTCGACTAAGTCTGCTTTTTGTTCGCGGCTTAAATAGAGTTTTAATAACTTATTAGGCATCGCCTGACTTCCTGTTCACTAGTAAGTATAAAATAGGCAGTAATAATAACGTGGCCAGAGTTGCTGTAATTAACCCACCAATGACCACCACTGCCAGTGGTTTTTGCACTTCCGAACCTGGACCACTCGACATTAATAGCGGGATCAGACCAAAAATTGCTGTAATAGCAGTTATTAATACCGGTCGCAGGCGGTCTTTTGCGCCTTCAATCACCAAGCTACGGAAGTCACTGAAATGTACCCGGGTCTGCTCAAAGTGACTAATCATGACGATGCCGTTGAGGATGGCAACCCCCATCAATGCAATAAAACCGACAGAGGCGGGTACGGACATGTATTCGCCACTCAGCCACAGCGAAATGGCGCCGCCACTTAAGGCAAAGGGTATGTTGGTCAGCACAATCGTCGTTAGGCCCATTGATCCCATCGAGCTAAACAATAAGATGACGATCAATAGCAGGGCAACCGGAATAACCATGAGTAAATTGGCACTGGCACGGGCCTGGTTTTCGAACTCACCGCCGTATTCAATAAAATAGCCAGGCTCAAGGTCTACGTTAGCTTTGATGCGTTGTTGTAGCTCGTCGACAAAGCCGACCACGTCGCGATCTTCAACATTGCTGGTAATTAATGCATAGCGATTAGAATTTTCGCGCTCGATAATGGCAGGTCCATGCTCGAACGTGATATCAGCCAGTTGTTGAAGGGCAACGGTCTCGCCGTTTTCAGTTACGATAGACATCGACTCGATGTTGCTGACAGAGTGATAGTTACCCGCTGATTTTTGTGAACCCATCACGATAGGAGTGCGAATACGTCCGTCAACGGCCTCACTGACAGGAAAACCACTGAGTTGTGACAAGATAAACTCACTAAAATTTTGTTTGGAAATACCGTAATAACGAAGTTGCTGCATGTTAGGTACGATGCTTAAAAAACGAGCGCCGGTTATTACACTGGCCTGCACATCGACCGCACCTTGCACTTGTTCGGCTTGCTCAATGACTTTATCGGTAATATTGGCCAGCGTGTTCATGTCATCACCAAACACTTTAATCGAGACATCACCGCTACTGCCGGTTAACATTTCCGAAATACGCATTTGAATAGGCTGGGTGAAGTTAACATTCATGCCCGGATAGGCGGATACCACCTCGCGAATGGCGTCAATGAGTTCTTGCTTGCTGTCAAAACGCCAGCTGTCTTTGGGGTTAAGCTCCATAAACACGTCTGTTTCGTTAAGCCCCATGGGATCTAAACCCAGTTCATCTGACCCTGTGCGTGCCACAATTTGTTTGATCTCCGGGATCTTAGCGAGTAGTTGCCGCTCTACCTGGGTGTCTAACGCCACGGACTCTGGTAGCGAGATGGTTGGTGATTTTTCCAGCTGTACGATAATGTCACCTTCGTCCATCGTCGGCATAAAAATTTTACCCACCATGATAAAACTAAAGACGCTTAAACCGAGTATCGCGGCAAACCCCGCCAGGGTGGCATTTCGGCGCTTGATAGCAGTTGATAAAATACGCTGGTAGCGGTCTTGCATCCGTTCGAGAGACTTGTTGCGACGGTTCTTAGGACGCATTAATAACGAGCCCAGCGCCGGAATCAGTGTTAGTGAAGTGACTAACGCTGCGGTAATAGCGATAACAATGGTCAAAGCCACCGGTGAAAACAGTTTGCCCTCAAGCCCGGTCAACGTGAGCAGGGGTAAAAATACTAAAATAATGATGACGGTACCGCTAACCACTGACGGAGCAACAGACAAACTGGCACGGTAAATCTTGTGCAGCACGGGAAGTTGTTTTTGGGAGTTTAATTCCGTTTCGATTTTCTCAGTAATCACGACTGATGAGTCAACAATCATCCCGATGGCAATAACGAGGCCGCCTAAACTCATTAAGTTTGCCGATAATCCCAGTAACTGCAAGCAAATAAAGGTAATAAGCGCGGCTACAGGAATCGATAACGAGACCAAAATTGAGGCGCGCACATTGCGTAAGAAGAACACTAATACCGCGACAACTAAAACAATCGACTGCATCAGTGCATCAGAGATACCTGCTATGGCAGTGTCAATAAGGCCTTTTCGGTTATAGAACACATTGATGTCCGTGTTTTCCGGCAGGCTTGGTTGAATTTGGGCTAGTTTCTGCTCCACAGCGTCGACCACGGCTGCTGCATTGGCACCTTTTAAGCCCACAATCAGGCCTTCAACAGCCTCTTCGCCATCTTTGGTAATGGCCCCAAACCGGGGTAGGTAACTGAGTGTCACCTCGCCAAGCTGATCCAGCCGATACACTTGTTGTTGCTGATTGGTCACGTTAATAGCGGCCAGATCGTCAAGCGATACGACACGTCCGGTCACTCTTGCGCTGAAGGTTTCGGTACCTTGTGTGATACGGCCGAGATTACCGACTTGATTAGCATCAGCAAGGGCGTCCTTTACTCTTTCCAGGGAGATTCCGGCATCACTCAAGTTAGCCGCAGACGGCGTAAACTGAAAGGTTCTGACTTTACCGCCAAGATTGGTAACGTCAGCAACACCTTCGACAGTGCGTAACGTGGGTCGAATAACCCAATCCAGTAAGTGACGTTTTTGTGTGAGGCTCATGTCTGGGTTTTCTACCGTGAACATAAACATTTCGCTCAACGGCGTGCTCATTGGCGCCATACCGCCTTGAATACCGGTGGGTAAGTCCTTGCTTACCGCAGCGAGTTTTTCTGCTACTTGCTGGCGCGCCCAGTAAATATCTGTGCCCTCTTCAAAGTCCAGCGTTATGGAGGTAATCCCATATTTAGTTGTCGAGCGTAAAATCGTTTGATTCGGTATACCCAGTAGTTCTGTTTCTAATGGGTGAGTGACTTGATTTTCTACCCGCTCTGCGGCCATGCCGGGGGCGCGTAAAATGACGTTAACCTGAGTCGGTGAGATCTCCGGGAAGGCGTCTACGGGTAACTGCCGAACGGATTGAATGCCAGCGGCTATTATTAGTAAAAACGTAATAAAAACAAACAAACGATTTTTTAGCGAAAAGCTCAGTAAACGGCTAATCATTACTGCGCCTCCTGCTCGTTAGCTATAACCTTAAGAGCGGCAACAGAGTTGGTTGCGATGCGATTCAACGCGGTGGCTGATAGCACGAAGTAATGCGCATTTTGTAAGCTAAGTAATTCAACCGGTACTGCTTTAATTGTCGAATTGTCGATACTAAATACCACGGCTTGATCTTGCAGGGTGGCAATGGCACTGGCCGGCACTCGGTAGGTATTTTCAAGTTTCGCTTGAGGCTCAACGGTAAAACGTTGGTCAATTGTCCATGCCACTTGTCCAGGTGGCTCACTCCAAACGCGAACAAAGCCATTACGGACGGTTTGTTCGCGTTGCCTTACTGGTAGTTGCAGGCTGTTGATTTGTACATGCGTGATGTTTTTTGCCTGTGCTAAAGGAATCTCGGCGACCACAGCGAGTCGCTCTTTTGTTAGTAGCGAGCCTAATTGCTGGCTATTAGTGCTGGTGCGCCAAATGCCCGCTTCCGTTGAGATAAGTTTTGCGGATTGCTCGCCAGTTTGTTGGACCCGGTTCAGAACGACGTTAATTTCGTGAAAGGTATCACTCAGGCTAATGTAGTGCGTTAAAAACTGCTGCCACTCATCAGCAGCAATCGCGTTATTCTCGAATAAGCGCTTTTTGCTTTGATATTGTCTGGTGGCAACAGCATATTGCTCTTGTAGCATGTCAACACGATGGAAAAAGTGCTCTACCGACGGGCCATTTAATTGTGCAATTAGGGTGCCTGGTTCCAGTGCCTGGCCATCAACAACCGCATAGTCGACCGCGGCATTATCGAAGGGGTTGGGTAAGGTTAATACGCTACCCGGGGTGGTTTGATAACGTCCCGTAACGGGCGAAAAAGTAACTACTTCGGCTGTTTCGGCAGTTTGAGGGCGCAGCTCGTAGTTACTGACTTGCTCGACAGCAATTGATTGTGCTGCCAAAGCATTCGGTGCTGTTACTGTTCCCAACAAAGCAAGACCTAATATATTAGCGATGCGGTTAATAGATAGACGAGAAGGGGTACGACGCTTCATAAAGTAATTCCCTTTGCTTGATTAACGAATGCCTGGGCTTGCTTGACTTGGATTTGACTAAGCTGTGCGGCGTGTTGATAGGACAATTGCTCAAGTAAACGATCAATGTACAAGCGCGTATCGATTTGGCCTTGTTGGTACAGGTTGTTTAGCTGTTCGATGGCTTGCTGACTTAGCTTGGCATTTTGACGATTACTTTGATGTTGTTGTTTGAGTTGCGCTAACTGACTTTGTGCGTCGACGATGTCGAGCTCAAGGCGTATTTGCGTCTGTCTTAGTGATTGGTTTAACTCGTTTTGTTGCTGTTGCAAGCCAACCAGTTCACTGGCATTAAGCGACTGAGAAAAACTAAGCGGCAGGCTAAAACCCAATCCCCATTGGTTTTCGCTTTGGTTGGGCGCATCAATGTATTTATACCCCGCATTTACGCCCCAACTTTTTTCTGCGGCGATACTCTGCTGAGTTGCATTTAAGGCCAATTGCCATTGTAACTGTAGACGTTGCAATTCGGGATGCGTTGGTGTGGCGTGTTGTGCCTGTTCAGGTTCATCAAGTGACGTCGGTACTGCGTTAAAACCGGTGAGTTGTTGCCAAAGGCGTTCGATCTGCTGTAAGGCTATCTGCTTTTCTGCAACCTGACTCTGCGCCGTTTGCTGTTGTTGCGTAACAATAATGCCTGCATATGCCGGACGCTCGCCAGCCTCCACTAGTGACTGGGTTTGGCGTTGTAGTTGCCTTAATTGGTTAACGACTTGCTCGGCATAGGCGAGTTCAGTCCGCAACTGTTTTGCTTGCCAAAACAGTTCACGTATCACACCACTTGCGGTTAGCTTAAGCTGCAGGTTTTGAAGTTGCTGGTATTGTTGAATCAGCTGTTCGGAATGATGAACAAGGCGGCGTTGGGCGGGATTTAGAAACTCCAACTCTAGAACCAGTTCGGTCTCGTTAGCGCCAAAGCTGTCAGCGTTAGTCTGCCAATGCATGAGGTTTAATCGAGGCGTTGAAGATAGCCATCGGCGCTGGCCAAAATCAGTGGCTATAACCATGCCATCTGTTTTGAGTCGCTCAACAGTTGACTGCAGTAGCGTTTGTTGTGGTGGATTATTGGCTTGGGTGGGCAGACTAAGCAACAACACAGCAACAGCCAATAGACTAAAAAACAACTTACCGGGAATGACGCGGAACAAAGACATCAAAGCCTCCATCGGTTAATATCATCCTAAAGACTAGGGTTTTTAAGGCATTAATGCATCGGGCAGATGTCCTAAGCGTAGTATGTTATGGGGAATTTATGACAATTGACCGACTATTAATGGTAATTTTTTTACTTATCGCGTTTGCTAATATTTCTGATGTCGTGGCGGATTATCATATGCAAGTAGCAACCTGGCACTTAGCCATAGAGGGAATAACGGTGGTTATTTCGATTGCTGCATTTGTTGTGCTATGGAAACGAGTGTTAGCGCGTAACCGCGAACTGCAACAGGTAAAAGAGGCTTTAACAAGGCATCAGCAGCGCGAAAAAGACGGCGCAGAAAACCAGGAAGCTAAATTAAAGCTAGACAGCGCTCCAGATTCATATACTGCAGTGCAGTCTTGGTTCAAACAATGGAAACTATCGCCCAGTGAACAAGAGGTGGCTGTTTTATTAATCAAGGGGTTAAGTTTTAACGAGATAGCTGAAGTTAGAAGCACCAAAGAAAAGACGGTGCGCCAGCAGGCGTCATCAGTCTATGCTAAATCCGGTTTGAGTGGCCGCAATAATCTATCGGCTTGGCTAATCGATACGCTACTTGAGTAAATGTTTTCACGAGTGGAGAGCGATGAGTACTGCCATGCTAATACCAGTGTTAAGTATATTGTCGATAATACGGGACTATTGTCTGAAAGTATAAGGGTCTATCGCTTAGGTTGTTTTTCAATCTTTATAAGGTAAGTTATTAAAACTACTAGTCAAATTTTTCGATGCAATCATAAGGAAGTGACAATGATAAGAACAATAAAACTAATAGCGATAACGACTTTAACAGGCGCTCTCGCATTTACCCAACCATTACAAGCTCAAGAAAATGTCTCTTTGATAAAGTCTGACTCCTGTTTTACAGGCCCTTTTTCAAGTTATGACAGTTGGATGAAAGTAATTTCCGGCGGTAATAGTAAAAAATCAGATGATTTTGAAGAGCGCCTCAAGAGAAATAAATCATTTTACAAAAAAGAAGACTTTGAGCGCTATCAGAAGACTATTGATTGTAAGGGCATAGTGTACAAAGTAGACGATGCTATAGTTAATGGATTTTATGTTGCCCCAGTTGACAAGTCTGACTTACCCGTTGTTATTTATAATCGTGGTGGGAACGGAGCCTATGGAATGTGGGTATTTGGGCGAGTTTACATGCGGCTATTTGACTTAGCGAAAAAAGCATAATGTCGCTATTTTTGCTACTAACTATCGTGGCGTTTATCCGAAATTACCAGGCAAAGATGAGTTTGGTGGCGAAGATGTGAAAGATGTGCTTGCGCTACCACGGTTGTTTGATCAGTTTCCGGCTGTAGATCCTGATAAGGTTGGACTTTATGGTGAAAGTAGAGGTGGTATGCAGTCAATGCTGGCTCTAAAACAAGGGCTAAAAGCAGACTCGGTTGTTCTTTATGCCGGGAACTATGACCTGCAGCAAGGTCTAAAGCGCCGGCCTGAGATGGAACAAGTATATAAGGCCAGAATTCCTAATTATGAAGAAAACAAAGAGACAGAACTGAAAAAGCGTTCTGCTGTTTATTGGGTGGACGAAATTGATAACGGTATCCCAATACTGCTCATTCATGGCGATGCCGATAAGAGAGTTCACGTAGAGCAAAGTATTGCTCTAGATAAGGCTTTGGAAAAAGAAGGCTTTAAACATAAATTGTCTATTTATGAGGGGTTAGGGCATCAATCGGCACCTAAACGAAAAGAGATAACGGCTGAAATGATGTCGTGGTTCAAGCAGCACTGGAATTAATACGCAATAAAGCAGAGGTCATCAGCGCGGGTTTTACCGCGCGTTAAAATGGCAATGGGCTGGTTATTTTCAGCGGCCTGGCGGGCAAAGCGATAACCCGAAAACACCATTAAAGAAGAGCCTAACCTTGCAGCAAACGCCGCTGCAGTAATGCTTGCATATCCCGGCGACCATCAGCAACGATAAGAACAAAAACATCGGTGTTTATTATTCTGTATATACACCGAGACGGAGGCGTTTGAATTTGCCGAAACTCTTTTATACCCAGTGACGCCAGTTCATTTGGGTATGCCCCACGTTCCGGCGACTCGCTTAAGCTGGCAACTGAAGACCTTAACTTTTCAAGAGTATTAAGCGCTTTAGCTTTAGAGTCGTTTAGAGCTATGTAATCAACAATGTCCTGAATATCTTTAATTGCGTCAGCGGTCAGTTTTACAGAGTAGGTCATTAACGATCATTAAGCTCTTGTTTTAGATTATCAAAAGCGCTGTCGGCCGCTTGAATGTTGCCGCTCTCTATTTGCTGGTTACCCAAGGCTAGAATTTTAAGCATGGCCAGTGTTTCCTGAGTCTTTTCAAAGCTCTTTACGTCCTGAACCACCATCTTCGCTTCACCATTCTGAGTAATGTACATTGGGCCTTCACTCTCAGTGAGCTCTAATGAAATTTTCGCAGCATTGGCTTTTAAATAGCTTATCGGTTTAATTTTGTCAGAAAGTGCCATAACAGATCCTGGTAACTAAATTTGGTCTAAATATAGTCTTTATTTGCGATGCGGTCAAAAAGCTTTACTATGAAAAAAACACGCAACAAAGAAGCTTATGACAATAACCCCCGGTATTTACGAACACTACAAAGGCAACCGTTACCGAGTGATAGACATGGTAACGCACAGTGAAACGGAAGAAACGCTGGTACTGTATCAGCCGCTGTATGGTGAACAAAAACTATGGGTAAGACCGTATGATATGTTTATCGAGTCAGTCGACGTTGGAGGGCAGAGCGTGCCTCGATTTCGTCTCATAAAGGAGTAGTCCGGCAGTATGGACTCAAAATTGAAATTTAACGAGCTCATGATGGAATGCAAGGAAGGTCAGCTGAAGCCGAACCTCCGCATTATTCTCCCTATTCTGCTTGCTATTTTGTTGCTTGTTCCTGTTACTCGTGCGGTGACACTTCAAGTGTTGTCGGACGCGTTTTTGCAGGTATCTGTATTTGTCTTTGCGTCGCTGGCGCTGTATTACAGTTTAACTCGCAACCTCGATAAAGAGCGTTTAGCCAGTTATATGCAACGGCATCCACTACAGGAAGTTGCTATAGCTGCGTTACTGGGCGCGTTGCCCGGCTGCGGTGGCGCCATTATTGTCGTGACACAGTTCACTCGCGGTATGACAAGCTTTGGTGCAGTGGTTGCTGTGTTAACCAGTACTATGGGCGATGCTGCGTTTTTACTGCTGGCACAAAAGCCTGCTGATGCGTTACTTATTGTCGCAATAAGTTTGGTGGTTGGAGCCATCAGTGGCTATATCGTTAATCTGTTTCATAAAGGGAAAACCGATTGGCTACTGAGTAAAGGCGCTACTGAAAGCAAAGAAAGCCTGTGTGGACCCGAGCCAAGCAGAACCCGCAAAACGGTGCTGAGGTGGTCTGTGCGTTTTTGGAAAGTTATTTTTATACCCGCACTTATTGGGGCAGTCGCGGTTGCACTTCAACTTGAGCTTAACGAGCCGTTAAATTTACCCCCCTAATACCGTTGAGACCATTGCCGCAACAGCGACTTTTCTTATTTTGGTGTTATGGGCGTTTACGTCAGATCTCACCGGTTATTCATCGATTACCAGTGAAGAGCCCACAACGCATCATGAAGGGTGGTTGAATAAATCGGTTCTAGACACTCAGTTTGTAACGGGATGGGTCGTCCTGGCGTTTTTAGCTTTCGAGATTCCAGTACAGCTTTTTGGTATTGATGTGGCTGGCATGTTTAATTCCTGGGGACCAATGGTCGTATTAATGGCTGTGGTTATTGGCTTTTTGCCAGGCTGTGGACCGCAAATACTCGTGACTAGTTTGTACATTAATGGTTCTATTCCTTTTTCTGCCCAACTTGGTAATGCTATTAGTAATGACGGCGATGCGCTCTTTCCCGCCATAGCACTCGCCCCCCAAGCAGCACTTCTGGCAACGTTATACTCCGCTATACCGGCCTTTGTCGCCGCATATGGCTTTTACTTTTTGTTTGAATAATCGGTGCCAATTAAAAGTATCTGAAAATAGTTATTAGAAACTTGAAATAAAAATAAGAATAATTCTCATTTACTAAATGATATCCCCTGAGTATGATGAGCGCCGCTAAACATATAACAGGGGATGAATATATGAAAAGGTTTCTGCCGAGTGTGGTTGCACTCTCTCTTGCTGCTACTTTCTCTCACGGTGCTATGGCCAAAGCGGCAGCGATAAACATGGACGACATTGAGCGCATGGTCGTTACTGCGTCTGGTTTTGAGCAAAAGCTAACTGAAGCACCCGCCAGTATTTCTGTCATTACTAATGAAGATCTCCGTTTACGCTCGTTTACCTCTTTGCTTGATGCGGTGAAATTCCAGGAGGGTGTTGATATTGGCGTGTCTCGCGACAAAACGGGCCAGGGCAGTATTAGTATGCGAGGGTTAACCGGCGAGTACACTCTCATACTGGTCGACGGAGTGCGGCAGAACAATCATGGTGATATTTATCCGAATAACTTTGGCGGCAACGCGTTTAATCATATTCCGCCATTAACGGCTATTGACAGAATTGAGGTCATAAGAGGCCCGGCGTCGACGTTATATGGTGCTGATGCGCTCGGCGGTGTTATTAACGTCATCACTAAGAAACATGCCAACGAATGGAATGGTTCAGTCAGCTTTGGCCGTAGCTTGCAAACTGATGACGATTTTGGCGATGACTTTACCACCGACTTTAATGTTAGCGGACCCATTATTAAAGATGTTTTGACACTGGGTATACGCGGCAGCCTGTATGATCAGCAAGCGTCCAGTCCAGAGTTTGAACCGGCAGTAGACCCGAATGGCACCATTCATGTGCGTCAACTAGGTTTCGGTAGCGGCGGGCGTACTGTTGACAATACCGACGAGCATTACGGTTTTTCGTTGTCATTTACGCCTGCAGAAAACCAAAACCTGAAGTTCAATTTTGACGACTCGCATCAGTCTTATGACAACACGCCAAGCTATGACTTAGAAACCGGTACTATTACTTATCCGCTGGGAACAAAAGACAGTATCGAATCACTGTGGCAGGATCGTGGGGGTAATGTCGCACCACGAGCTGGCTATGCTCAGGACCAATCTTATGATCGTACCTGGTGGTCATTAATTCACGACGCTGAATGGTCGTTTGGTAGTAGTTTATTCTCAGTGTCGCATGTTGATACGCAAAATAATGGCCGGACATTGCCGTTAAGCGTCGACGAGCGTTTGTTATTGCAGGAAATGTATGACGGCACAGGGGACTACGAAGGGCTCACTGAACAAGAGCGTCGACAAATTGCGGAAGATACTTTCCTGCCACGTCCGGCAAGACCTTTGGAGAGCAGCCAGTATACGGTAGACCTGCGCTTTGATATTCCCATTGAAAATGTTGCGGGGCATCACAATCTGGTTGTTGGTGGTCAGCTTATTGACGGCGAGCTAAAAGACGGTGTTTTTGGTCTGGAATAAGGAAGCGCTGGCGCTATTCAAGAGCAAAAAATGTACTCGCTGTTTGTTGAAGATAACTGGATGCCTATTGCTGACTTTACGCTAACTGGTGGTGTTCGTTATGACGAGCACGACGTGTTTGGTAGTCAGGTCTCGCCGCGTTTATACGCTGTTTATAACCTATCGCCAAGCTGGGTGGTAAAAGGCGGTGTGAGCACCGGCTATAAAACACCTAAAACGACCGACTTGTACGATGGAATAACGGGGTTTGGCGGACAAGGCACGATTCCATTTGCCGGTAACCCCAACCTCGAGCCTGAGACCAGTGTTAACTCGGAAATAGCACTTTACTGGAATTCGCAACGAGCAGATCACAACTTTAATATTACCTATTTCAATACTCAGTTCGAAGACAAAATTGGCCGAGGCGATACCGTTCCAAGCTGCGATGTCACCGGTGGTGAGAGACCATGTGTGAACTTAGGTGATTACCAGGCGTTGGGTTATGACTCGTTTAGTCAGGTTATCAATATTGATGAAGTGGACTTGCAAGGCGTTGAAGTTGCCGGACGTTATGCCATTAGTCAACTTTGGAAGGTACGTGGTAACTATACCTGGACAGACAGTGAGCAGGTCACGGGGAGCCAGGCTGGTCAGCCGCTAACAAATACCGCAGAGCACATGGCCAACCTCTGGTTAGAATGGCAGGCAGCGGATGACTTAAACATTTACCTGCAGGGAGAAATTCGCTCTGATCGCTATCGTGGCTATGATGCGGTGCTTGAAGAACAGCAGTACTATGAAAACTACAGCTTGTTGAACTTGGGACTAAGTTATCAACTGAATGACTATACCCAGGTAAACTTGCGTGTGAATAACTTGCTAGATCGCGACTTTACAACCTATTCAACGACCTACACGGACTTAAACGGCGATGGGGAATATGAGTACGTCACGGGACGCGGCGCAGTGAGTGAAGTTGTTTTTACTGATGACTATAACGTCAAAGATAAAGCCCGTAATTTATGGATGGGCGTGACGGTTACTTTCTAAGCATAACCACGAACGAGACGATAGCGCCGGATCTTAAGTTCGGCGCTTCGTTGCCTATGATTCTAATAGGTGGTAAAACGGGTCTTCTCAACCTCTATTGGAAAACAGCCAGGCGTAAAGGATGACTGACGAACAATGCCCATGTGGCAGCGGCAATAGCTACGCACAGTGTTGTGAAAAACTTCACCATAATCAAGCTTACGCTCAAACCCCAGAGCAACTCATGCGCTCGCGTTATTGTGCTTTTGTAAAACAGCTGACCAATTACCTACTTAAAACCTGGCATCCCAGTACACGTCCCATGTCGCTTGACCTATCCGACTCGCCCGATTGGCTAAAATTACAGGTCATGTCCTCTGAACAAACAGGCGATAAAGGTAAAGTGCACTTCCGAGCCTTTTACAAAGAGGGTAGTGACGTGGGCTTTATGGAAGAGCACTCCGATTTTATCCGCGAACAGGGGCGTTGGTTTTACGTAAGTGGTAAGGTGAAATAACGACGCCCTTAAGAGCGTCGTTTTAGAAAGAAAGCGACAATAGCGGCAGTTATAGCTCCCATAACCAAGGCGCCTATTGCTGACTGCATCATGTACGATGTCAGGTTAAAATATTTTTCAGCTCGGTCTTCACTCATCATGCCAGATTCAATGGCGTGATTTTTCATATTTGGAAAGAACTGCGGCGAAATAACGTAGTGAACCAATAACTGCACAGCTGGCGATAGCACAGCGACAACAACGGCAATTTTCAGACCGCTAATAAAGCCTTGTAGCCATGTCATTTCCTGATTGGGTAATGACGCTCTTTTGTCTCGTAGCGCTAAGATATAAATGACGATTGCGACTACGGCAAACACGTTAGTAAATACAGCGTGGTACTGAATATTGTGGGTATGTAGGCCTGTCAGCCTCTCAATTATCATCCATAGAATAATAGCTACTACGAAAATTAAACCCCATTTTATTTCTTTCATAACGATGACCTTGGTTTTGATTATTGTTGTTTAGCTTGTCTTGATAATAGCATTTGTTCAAAATACTTGTTAGATTTACCGAAAAAACAATGGTCTAGTATTTTGGAAAGACGAAAGGATGACCGCCGATTACAGCGGCGAGAGAAGTTAACGACAGCTTTGCTGGTAAAAATCAGTATATGGGCTATTTCTATCGTTCTTATTGCCTCGTCTATTACTTTTCTAACAACCTATAACAACGCCAGAGAGCGAGTTATAACCGTTTTACAGCGGGATTTAGCGCCTACCCTTGAACGTAACCAAACCTTATTTAACCGTATTGAAAGTAACGCCAATATTTTAGCGGATGAATTTCTCTCTCAGTACGAGATAGTAAAAACAACTGAGGGCGTGATTGAACAGTTTGAGCAGTGGTATGAAGAAACTTCCCCGGGTGTGGTTCGACTCAAACCTGAGTTTAACCGTGGTATCGCAACGTCTTCGAGGTACTTTGAAAACCTTAGTGCCTTTATAGGACCTCGGGAAACGGCAATAAACGATGAGTTTAAATTACGTATACTGGCTGCACAGCATGTTTTAAATGAATTGGGACCTGCGTGGCAAAAAGACGTTGCTAACACTCACTTCTCAATGCCTGAAAATGCGCTATTAATGTATTCAGTGGACTCTCCGTGGGGACTCTTGGCTTATAAAGACTTGGTGATTACTGACTTTTCGGTGGTTAAATCAACACTGCAAAGTGAAAACCCAGATCGAACTCCCAACTGGACGGGGCTTTATTACGATATTTCGGCTGATGTATGGACAATTACCTATCAAAAACCCATTGATTTAAACGGGCAACATTTAGCAAACGCGAGTTTTGATGTCGCATTAGGTAGTTTATTAAATGACTTAACGGAGAAAAAACGACCGAAATCAGAACACATCGTTTTAAATACAAAAGGCGATTTAATTGCCGCTTCAAACCTGGCGCAAGAGGCTATTGTTGAGCGCTCAACGCTTACTTCAGAAACCTATGATGAGCCTTTGTATCAGCAACTAAGTCATTTGGTAACAAGCGAAAACTGGACGAGTCAGTCCTTTATCTTAGAGAGCGAGATAGAGGGACAACTGCTTATTGTCGATAAAATAGCTGGCCCGAATTGGTGGCACATTACCGCCTACCCATTGAGTGAAATTCGTAAACAAGCGGTAGAACTTCCAATTAGATTGGTAGCGGCGGGTGTCGGCTTAGTCATACTTATTTTGTTGATGACGTACTGGCTTATTCAAAGAGAAATTAGTAAACCTTTGCACGAAGTAGCAACAGTAGCGTCATTAATGGGGCAGCGTAATTATCAGGAAGCTTTATCTCATAGAGCGGCATCTATAAAAGCCCGGGGTGAAGTTAAACAAGCGCTAGATGCATTTAAAACGATGGCGGCTCGGTTTATTGCTGCACAAAATGAGTTGGAGCAGCAGGTAGAGTCGCGCACGGCAGAGTTGGCTGAGGCTAACAAGCAATTAGACGCGCTGGCGCATATGGATGGTTTAACAGGGCTGTTTAATCGCCGAGCTTTTGACAAGGATTTGAATGCCTCTATCGAGTCAGGGAAGTCCTATTATTTAATGATGGCCGACATTGACGAATTTAAGCCATACAACGACAACTACGGGCATGAGGCGGGCGATCGTGCCCTGAAAAAAATAGCCGATTGCTTGCGCGACAAAACACCCCTGAAAGTATATCGTTATGGCGGCGAAGAGTTTGCAATAATTATCCCGGCAGCTGAACCCATTGAGCAGAAGTTGAATGAATTGCGTGATGCCATAGTCGAGCTAGCGATTACGCATGAGTACAAACAAGCTGATCTGCCTGTATTAACCTTAAGTATGGGGGCTGCGCCTGTTGAAGCCAATGAAGCGGCCGCCGATGCAATTCGGCGGGCCGACCGGCAATTATATAAAGCGAAAAATGCCGGTCGGAACTGCGTTTGTGTGCAGGAGGGGATAGTTGATAGCTAACTTATTGCCTGGGCACAAAGTACGCTCGTTGCTGATATAAAATAGACGGCAGCATCGCAAAAGCCTGGACCTTGCGGATATGCTCCGGTTGCGGTTTGCCCTCAATTGGCGCTAGTGACTGTGACGATGATTGATAGCGAAATTGTTTTACTGATTTATCGACGTGCAGCACCGTTAAACGTGGACCGTTAATATGCTGTTCCAGCCAACCATAATTGTCGCCAAATTGCATCATAGCTCGATTGGCCGGTTGCACATCGGGCTGACTAAGATCCTGCCCTACCATCGGTAAGTAGGCCGATATGCCGGCAAGAGATAATAGCGTTGGCGCTAAGTCGATTTGGCTGCTGATTGCAGAAATGGTTCTTGGCTTAATATCCGAACCCAGAATGAGTCCCGGAATATGGAATTTGCTGACGGGGACTAACTCATCGCCGTAAACTCGAGTGTCGTGGTCAGCGACCACTAGAAATAATGTATTTTGCCAGTAGTCACTCTTCTGTGCTTTTTCAAAAAATTCACCGAGTGCATGGTCAGCATATTTAACCGCATTGTTGACCGTCTGCTTAGGTTGTTCTGCTAATGTAATCTCACCATCAGGGAACTCAAATGGCTCGTGGTTTGACGAGGTAAACGCAAGAGTAAACTGGGGGGCTGAGTTATCGGCTTGTGACAAGCGTTGATGTAACTTATTCAGTAAGTCTTGGTCACTAACTCCCCAGCTACCAGCAAACTGGGGAGATTCATAGTCGTCCTGGTCGATGACAGACTGAAACCCATTACCAACAAAGAAACTCGCCATATTGTCAAAGTGGGCTTGTCCTCCGTATATAAACTCAGTGTTGTAGCCTTTTCTGGAAAGCGCGTCTGCGAGCGTGAAAAACTGACGCTGTGACCCAGACAGCTTGACGGTTGAGCGAGCACGGGTTGGTAAAAAACCGGAAATTACGGCTTCGATACCTCTGACTGAGCGAGTACCGGTTGCGTAGAGGTTTTCAAACCACCATCCCTGTTTCTTTAAACGCTCAAGGTTCGGCGTTAATGGCTTACCACCGAGCGACTCAACAAAGGTCGCACCAAGGCTTTCCTCCAGAATGACCACAATATTTAAAGGTACTTTGCGCTTGGCTGAGGCAGGTTGGTAATGCACGGTAGGATACTCAGCAAATGGAAACTCTAAATTGGCTAAATAGGGCACTTTTCGTACTTCATTAATGATCTCGTCGTCAGTGAGTTTCCCGTAAACACGATTTGCCTGTGCTTCGTGCTTAAGGTTATACAGTGCGTACTCAAGGGTGTAAGTGGAGTTTAAAATTAATGAATTAACCATTGCATCGGAGGTGACCGCAAAAAATGCCGGATTGGCAGGCCGATGTGCAAGAGTCGATCGAATGCCGAACAATGTTGTAACGATTAATACTGGAATGACTGCGATTAGGTAACGCCGTTTTATGGCTCTTGGTTGGAAGTTATGTTCGGATTTCTTATACCAACGATATGAAAGGTAAACGAATACCAGTGTTGAGGCAATTCCGGTGAAAAGCCAACCAGTAAAGCCATGTATTAGGGTAGATAAAACCTCTTTTGGGTACGCAAGGTACTCAAAGAACAATCGGTTTGGGCGAGTATCATACTGCGCTAAGAATGCGGGTGTTGAGATTTCCATGAACCACAACACTAATGCACAAATCAAAAACCAGGCTGTCCATAATCGCCGCCACCACCTCTGAGCTATCGATTTGTGTAAAACCACACTTAATGGCGACAATACTAATAATGGAATCAGTGTAAAGTATCCTACTTGAATTAAGTCTGCGCGTACGCCAAGTACAATAAAGTCGAGCCAGTTAATAGCGCTGTCAACGCGCTCTGCATAGAGTCCAGCAAGTAATAAACGACAGCAGGTTAACAGCGCCAAAGTGGCTCCTGCGAAATAGGCTACTGGTTTAAACAGTGCTAGAGTTTGCCATAAGGTATTGTTAGACGTTGCTGCCCGCATAGATGTTAGCTCTTCTTTTTTACTGACTACGTGAAGAAACTAACAGGCATTCCTTAAGTAAAGCTTAAGACTGCTTTAATAAACTGTGCCGAGTATTTTAAATCAGGGGCCAGGAGAGGATAGACAATGAAGCCAGCCTATACCGGTATGACTCGAATTTGGAAAGCGACGTTTAACTCACTAAGAGAAATAAAAACTGCCTGGCGTTATGAAGCCGCGTTTCGACAGGAAGCTCTTATGTGTGCTGCTCTAATACCGGTCGCATTGCTCGTTGAAGCGTCGGTTGCAGAACGCCTGCTACTCATTATGAGCTTATTTGTTTTAGTCATTACTGAGCTACTTAATTCGGCTGTAGAAGCGGTTGTTGATCGTATTGGTGCTGAGTTTCACGAGTTGAGTGGTCGCGCAAAAGACATAGCGTCAGCTGCGGTATTCTTTGCGTTGCTGCTGTTAATAGTCACCTGGATCAGTATTTTGTTTTTCTAATTTTCTAAAAAATTTGGAACTTTTAATCAAACGCTTAAGCCATGATTTCTGACTGCAACTTAAGCTTTCCTTAAGTCTTTATTTATAAAGTGACAGCATCGAAGCTGTTTCAGCCGCTGACTTAAGGAGTAAACATATGCGTCACTGCTGGATATTACCGGATCATCCGTTACGTGAGCAGGTTGAATCATTTATTTGTGAACGTTACTGGCTTAACTTCAATGCCTGTCTACGCTCTTTGCCGCGTTTACTTATCGCTGTATTCGATGACGCTAAGCTGATTGCTGCTTGCGGAGTTCAGTTGGCTGACGAACAACCGCTATTTTCGCAGACGTATTTAACCAAACCTATTACAGGTTACCAGGTGAACTCCAGACCTCTGCCTCCCCCGGAACGCCTGGCCGAAGTTGGGTCAATGGCGGCATTAGATCCAAGTTACTTACCCTTATTATTTCGTGCGGTAGTTAGGCTTCTGAACTCGCATAACCGAACCGCTGTGATATTTACCGCCACTCGTGCGCTACAAAAGTACTTTAGTCGCTTGGGTATTGCATTAACAGCATTAGAAACCGCGCAACAAAGCGCGTTACCTGAGTCAACACGTGACCTCTGGGGGAACTACTATCAGCATCAGCCGGTGGTGTTGGCCGGGTGGTTAGAGCAAGGCTGCGTTTTTGAGCAACTTATTACGACACAAGATTCAAATCATATCTCTGTTCGCGAGGTTGCCTTATGAATACTTTGTTCGAACGAATACAGCAGCACGCGTTAACTGCTCCTGATGCAATTGCACTGTCCTCTGAACAGCAAAAGTTGAGTTACCAATCGCTTGTAGACGCGGTTTATAAGCGAGTTGAGCAACTTAATCAGCAACCTCAGAGAATCTTTCTTTTACAAAACCCAGACTCTATTGCGTGGGTGATTGAAGACTTAGCGCTCATGCTGGCTAATAAGGTTTGCATACCGGTACCGCCATTTTTCAGTCAGCAACAGCAGTCCTACTTACAGAAAAAGGTAAGTGATAACAAACCGCTTCCGTCTGGAACATCAAAAGTTACTTTTACTTCAGGTAGTACCGGCGAACCCAAAGGTGTCTGCTTATCTGTCGAAAACCAACTGAACACGGTTGCTGCTTTGGCTGAGCGTGTTGCTGAGGTTAGTGTCAATCGCCACATGGTTATTATGCCGTTATCTATTCTTCTGGAGAATATTGCGGGTGTTTATCTGGCATTGTGGCTAGGAGCAGAAGTTCTGCTTTTTAAAGGCGAAACACTAGGGCTGAAAGGCTCGTCATCAATACACGCTAATACGTTCTTTTCAGCATTATCTCACTATCAACCCGATAGCTTAATTCTCACGCCGGCGTTGCTTAATGCTCTTGTCGAAGGAGCTAAACGCGGGACTATTGATGCGAAACAGTTCAAGTTACTCGCCGTCGGTGGTGCTCGTCTGAGTGCAACACTTGAACGACAAGCGCTGACGTTGGGGCTGCCAGTTGTTCAGGGGTATGGGTTATCTGAATTCAGTTCGGTGGTTGCGCTGAATGCGCCCGCTGCGGTCGTGCCAGGAACGGTTGGACACCCTCTGAACCATGCCGTTGTCACAATACGCGACGGTGGTGTGGTCGTCAGAGGAAATACCATGCTGGGTTATTGGGACAACCCTGACAGCTGGTTTCCCAGCGAGATTAACACGGGTGATTTAGGGCAGTTTGATGAAGACGGGCGATTAATCATTTTAGGGCGTCGAAAGCACATCATTGTGAATGCCTATGGCCGTAATATTGACCCTGAGTGGCTAGAGGCGGAACTGTGCAGTCAGCAAGCGATTCACCAAGCGGCAGTATTTGGCGATGAAGAAATACCGCTGACAGCGTTGGTGGTGCTGACGAGTCCTTCAACAGCTGAGCAGGTTAGTTCGGTTATTTATCAGGTCAACCAACAGCTTCCGGACTACGCGCGCATTCAACGTTATGTTGTTTTGAAAGAACCTTTCACGGTCAGCAACGGTTTGTTAACCGGCACCGGGCGCTTACGACGTCTCGCTATCAAAGACGCTTATCGGGTTGCTATTGACCCTACAACTTATTCATCTGCTAACGAGGTATACGATGATGTTCTTTAATACTTTATGCGAACAAACCCAAAACGAACAACGCTATTTACTGAGCGCGCCTGCCATTCAACAAGCGTTGCAGGGTGAGATAACCATAGAAAGATATCGTGCTTTTTTAACTCAGGCTTACCACCATGTTAAGCACACCACGCCATTATTAATGCGTTGTGGCAGCAAACTATCGTTTCGGGATGAGTGGCTGCGTAAAGCAGTCATCGAGTATATCAATGAAGAATACGGCCATGAACGCTGGATACTTAATGATATTAAGGCGGCTGGCGGTGACGTTGAAGTCGCGCAGTCGAGTGAACCACATACATCAACCCAAGCGATGGTATCACTGGTTTATCAAGCTATCGACAATGAGCACCCTGCGGCATTTTTCGGCATGGCGCATGTGCTGGAAGGCACTAGCGTTAAGCTGGCAACACAGGCTGCGGGAAAAATAAAAGACGCACTGCAACTACCGGATTCTGCGTTCAGCTATTTACTGTCGCACGGTGACTTAGACCAGGAGCATGTGCAGTTTTTTGAACAGTTGATGAACCAAGTGACCGATGAAAAAGCTCAGCAAGTCATTGTGCGTACAGCGAAGCATGTTTATCGGCTTTACGGTGACATGTTTCGCGCTCTTCCTGAACTGGCAGGAGAGCCGCTATGAGTCAGTTTAACTGGCAACAGCAAACTATTGTACTAACCGGTGCGGCGGGCGGACTTGGTCAAGCCCTTGCAGAAGCACTGAGTCAACGAGGGGCCAGGCTTATTATGGTAGGACGCACCATTGGCACGCTTGACGCTCTGGCAAAGCGGCTTAATCAGACGTCATTTGTGGCTGACTTGACCCAACAGAGTGAACGTGTGCGGCTGCTTAAATTTATAACAGAGCAGGGCGCAGCGGTAACCGGATTAATTAACAATGCCGCAGTCACTCATGAAGGCTTGTTCGGTAATGCTACTGCCGATGATATTGAGCGTGTCATTACTACGAACTTAATGGTCCCCATTGCATTGACTCATGATTTTCTGCCGGTGTTAAGCGCTAATAAAGGTTGGGTTTTAAATGTCGGCTCGGTATTCGGTGCTATCGGTTTTCCGGGGCAAGGCCTTTACTGTGCCAGCAAATTCGGCTTGCGAGGCTTTAGCGAAGCGTTGAATAGGGAGTTGCTGAACAGCGATATTAATGTGATGTACGCAGCCCCACGTGCCATTAAGACCTCACTGAATAATGGTTTGATTAGCCGATTAAATACAACACTAAAAACGAAACAGGATGCTCCGCAGCGGGTTGCGCAGCAGCTTGCCACGCAAATAGAGAGACAGTCGTGGTTGCGAACACTCGGATGGCCGGAGCGGCTATTTGTTCGCCTAAACGGGCTGTGGCCTGAACAGGTAGGACGGAGTTTAAAAAAAGCACGAGATACTTTATATCAATTACTTGAGGAATACCGCCATGAAAAGCACTAAATTATACGCATTTGTTCTAATCGGTTTATTGGGGCTGCCAGCGTTATCGGCTGAATTTAATAGCAGCGATAACAGTCAGCAACGCTTGCATGACCTTCAACAGCGCTGGGCAACGGTGAACTACCAATTAGAAAATGACAAACAAAAGCAAGAGTTTGAAGCGCTTGTCGCAGATGCTCAGCAGTGGGTTGAGCAAGAACCTGAGTCCGCCCCCGCACATATATGGTTGGGTATTATTAAAAGCACTTACGCAGGTGCAAAAGGTGGGTTAGGAGCGCTGAGTCTGGCGAAAGAGTCGAAAAAGTCGCTGGAGAAAGCGCTTGAGTTAGATCCGAATGCGCTCGATGGTTCAGCTTATGCCTCTCTGGGTACCTTGTATTACAAAGTCCCGGGTTGGCCGTTCGGATTTGGTGACGATGATAAGGCACAGCAACTGCTTGAAAAAGCCTTAACAATTAACCCCGATGGCATTGACCCTAACTACTTTTACGCGGATTATTGGTTTGAGCAGGGCAATTACGCAAAAGCAGAGCATTACGCTCAAAAAGCATTGAAAGCGGCTCCCAGACCTGAACGACCATTAGCGGATGAAGCACGTCGTGCAGAAGTGAGTCAGTTGTTGGCTAAAATACAACGCGAACAATAAATAGTAAGGATAATAGCTACATGGATCTATTGTTGGTCGAAGATGATGCAATGCTCGGACAAGCCGTTGAACTTGGTTTGTCCGAGCGGCAATTTAACGTGCAATGGGTTCGTACTGGTGCGGCAGCGATTAGTGAGAGTCAGCGAGTTAATTATGATGTCGTTGTTCTTGACCTGGGGCTGCCGGATTTAGATGGTAGTCGCGTATTGTCCTCCTTGCGTAAAAAAGGACAAGTGCTGCCGGTACTAGTGCTGACAGCGAGAGACGACAGCGCAGAAACTGTGAAGCTGCTGGATCTTGGTGCTGATGATTACATGATAAAGCCTTTTGATATGAACGAGCTTGCAGCGAGACTGCGCGCTTTAGTAAGGCGTCAACGAGGGTATGCGACACCAGAGTTGAGTTGCGGGCCTATCAGCCTGGATGAGCTGAATTTTCAGGTGCTTGTTAATCAACAGCCAGTGAACTTGTCGAAACGTGAATTTGAGCTGTTGCGTGCAATGATGGCTGCGCCGGAACGGGTTCATAGTCGTGATAAGTTAGAGCAAATCGTTTTTCGTAATGAGCAGCAGGTAGAGAGTAATGCGTTGGAAGTGCATGTCCACAACTTGCGCAAAAAGCTTGGCAATAAGGAATGGATTCAGACCATTCGCGGCGTGGGGTATCGTTTAGCATGTGGCTAAAGAGCAGGGTAAAAACGAAACTCAACTCGATACGTCGGCGAATCCTTGTCGCTGTCTCTGCGGTTTATTTGTTAAGCGCGACGGTATCTGCCATATGGATTTACGCAGAAATAAGTCACGAGGTTGATGAGCTATTTGATGCAGAGATGGTTCAGCAGGCAAAAACGCTATTGGCGTTGTTGCCGAGTGATGGAGCTGGTGTAGCGCGTGACATAACGATTAGTCGTATAAATGCGCATTCATACGAAGACAAGCTCTCCTATCGTATTGAGACGATTGACGGTAAGCGCATAATGCAAACGGAAGGATCTTTGGATCCCTCTGTTATCCCTTTTAAAGAAGGCTTTTCAGTTAAGACGGTAGATAATGAACTTTGGCATAGCTTCGGTTTGAGTTCGCCGGCTAGAGATTATCGTATTCTTCTCTTACAGCAAGATGAATTTCGTTCTGAAATACGTGGTGATCTGACGACCGATATGGTTGTGCCCACTTTAACCTTATTACCGTTAATGTTGTGGTTAGGTTGGTGGACTATAAACCGAAATTTTGCCAGCTTCAGAAGGCTGGCAGAAGCACTTAGACGCAAGCGCTCTGACGATTATAGGCCGTTCATTGAGTCGAATGACACCGAGGAAGTGTCGTTGGTGAAAGGCGCGTTAAATCATTATCTGACGCGTATCGAGCAGACATTTTTGAGAGAAAAACAGTTTTCTGCGGATGCCGCGCATGAGCTCAGAACGCCACTGGCCAGCCTGAAAGCGCAGTTGCAGAATCAGTGGCAAAAAGCTTCTACTCAGCAGCAAAAAGAAGAGCTGGAATCGCTGTTAGCCAGTACGGATAGATTAGTGAGTCTGGTCGAAAGTCTACTTTTACTCTCCAAGACGGAGTTACCGCCGCAGCATTGGAGACAAGTCAACGCTGCCGCTATTCTTCGACAAGTCATTTCGGATTATTACCAGTGGGCTGATTCGCGGCGGTTAGTGATGGATGTGGATCTTCCCGACACCGTCTTATGGCGCTCAGAAGAGCGTTATCTAACGATGTTATTCAGTAACCTTGTTGATAATGCAATTAAATACGCAGCACCTCAATCATCGATTGACGTTCAATGTGATGGTTCTCTCTTTACAATACGCAATCGTATTGAAAAATCCCACCACGTTGACGCTAAGCGGCTGACCGAGCGTTTTTATCGTGGTGGGCAGTTGAGAGAAGAAGGCGCTGGGTTAGGTCTGAGTATTGTCAGTAATTTAGCCAAACAGTTAGGGTTAAAGTTGACTCTTGCTCTTGAAGACGATTGGTTTGTTGCAAAAGTTGAGGCTGATCAAGCATTGCTTGAAAAGCCTGTAATCTCCAGAAAGCCTTAATGTTGGCTTAATATTGTCCTGTTACTCTGAAGTTAATGACTAGAAGGAGTAACATTATGGATAGGCATTATTCACCATTATCGCGCATATTGCACTGGCTAGGCGCCATGGCAGTTATTGTCATGCTGACACTCGGGTTTATGATGTTTTTTGCCGACTCCCGGGAGGTAAAACATTTTTCTGAAGCTGCCCACATTGGTGTTGGCTTTTTTGCCTTCTTATTAATAGGCTGGCGCAGTGTATTACGACTGTATCAGGGGTTCCCTGAGCCGGCCCACACTTCCACAGAAAGGGTTGCCAGATACCTTCATTACGCTCTGCTATTAACAATGCTGGTTTTAATTGTAACGGGACCACTGTATTTATTTACTGAAAATGATCCACTGTCAGTTTTTGGTTGGTTTGCCGTATCATTTGACTTAAGAGTTCTCGAATGGATTCATGAGCCTGCAGAGGAAGTGCACAAGGTGCTGGGTACTTATATACTGCCGTTGCTATTGATATTACATATTGGTGGCGGGGGTCGCCACTTCTATAAACACCGTGCTTAACTCGCGTTACTTTTCACGAGTTAAGCCGCTATCAGTAGTAAGAAGGCTATCACTTTAACGCTGAGATATTTTCAGCCGTTAATTCAATAATGCGTTGTCGTGCTTCTGGAGAGGTCCAGGCGTTATGCGGCGTTACAATGAGGTTCAAGGGCTCATTTAACGCATCTAGCAACGGATGACCGTCTTTTGGCGGCTCTTGCGGAAGAACGTCCGTTGCATAGCCGCCAATTTGGCCTTTCCGTAATGCGTCCAGCACGTCGTGCTCGTTTGCAACGCCACCTCGGGCATTATTAATGACTAAAGTGTGAGGCTGGCAATGCTTGATATTCTGGCGGTTAAGCAAGCCTTTTGTTTCGTCGGTGAGCGGGCAATGAAACGAAATAACGTCGGCTTCAGGCAATAGCTCATCAAAACTTGGGCGCGAGTCGTCTGTTTTACCCGGTCGAGCGGTAAAGGTTACGCGCATACCCAATGCTTCAGCCTGTTTTTTTACCGCTTGCCCAAGTTCACCCGAGCCGACAATCACTAAATGCTTGCCTTCTAGTTGATAAGTAGGCGGGTCAAGCAGAGTAAATAAAGGGGACTTTTGCCAGTCGCCAGCGGCCATACGTTTTTGCATTACCGGCATTTTGGTGGCCAGCGACAGCATCATCATTAATGTGTGCTGAACCACACTGGGTGTTCCGTAAGCTTCGACATTTTTAACGGGAATGCCAAGCTTTTCAGCAGCTTTTAAGTCGATATTGTTCATACCGGTGGCTAGCACACAAATCAGCTTCAGCTCTTTTGCCTGTTTTAAGCTGTCTTCGTTCAGCACCACTTTATTGGTAATAACAATGTCAGCGTCTTTAATACGCTCATCGACTTGTTCGGGCGATGTCAGTGAATGGCAAACCAGCTCGTTGACCTGACTTTCAATAGAAGATAAATCAACGCCTTTCCCCAAACTGTCGTTATCTAATATCACCGCTTTCATAATGACTCCTACTGCAAACAATAATTATTGGTTTTAGCGATAGCTTATCATTAACTCCAAGTTTTGCTGGTACTGGTGAGGAAGAAATATTAAGCTTTCCTCCTCAATTCAAACAAACTGATATTGCAAAACGTGCTCTATTATAAAAACAACAAAGCACTTATTTCGCTGCTAAAAAACATTAAAAGGCAAGTGTCATTAAGCCGCTCCCGTCAAGAGCTGGACGCGGTTATTTCCGAGCTCAAATCCTTCTCCGGTAGTTATCAGCTTAATACGAAAGCCTATTGGATTACTTTTACCGTCGTATTATTAGCAACAGGGCTACTGAGTTACTGGGACTGGTCCCAGCGACAGCATTTTCAGCAAAGTACCTGGATTATTATTGCGGCCGGCGGGGCATTAACGTTGCTTTCCTGTATTACCGCTTATTACCCGCATCATCTTATGGCGAAAGTGTCTCATGCTTTGTTACAGCGCGACGGCTTGCTCGATAATAACCTTACGCCGGTCACTTTTAATGGGAAAGCGACAGCGCGCCAGTTTCAACAACGTTTTAGTGAGTTTCACCGAGGTAATTACAGCCGTGAAATTCAAGAGCTGTTTAAAGGCAGTTATCAGGGCGATGAATACTCGTTTGAGTACTATTACTACCATTTTCACTACGTCGATGAGCGTATTGTTACTGAAACCTACACTGACAGTAACGGTCGGGTAAGAACGCGCACCCGTCGTGAATATGATCATTATGATCGCTATGGTTTGATTTTACCTTTTGGCTTACTGCGTAATTTTGCGGTTATTGGCTTTAGCCTTCCCGGGGCAGGTAAAGCAACTTACAAGCCTGCATCTAACCGGTTTAATAAAGTATTTAAGGTGGTCGCTGCTAGTGAGATTGAAGCGGCTAAAGCCATGAAACCAACGGTTGTTGTCGCTTTTGAAGAGCTTAGCAATGTATTATCGAAAGTAAATTTTGAAGTGAATGATGCGGCTGACTTATGTCTCTCATTTGCTGACAAGGATCTTATTGCAACGCCGAATAAGGTTAAAATAAGTGAGTTTGAGGCTTTTATCGAGGCATTAGAAGGCGAGCAGGAGTTTGAAAAATTAAAGGCAGCACTGAGTCATGTTCACTATGTGATGACTAAGCTGGACAGTAACTTTTAGGAGCACGTCAATGACTGGAATGTGGATAGCTATTGGTATCGCGGTAGTTTTGGTTATCGCTATTATTGCCATTTACAACGCCATTATTAACCGGGCGAATGCGGTTGAGAGAGCCTGGGCGAACGTTATTACGCAGGAACGCCAGAAAAATAAAATCATTCCTCATTTAGAAGATGTGGTGAAAGACTACAAAGAGTTTGAGCAAGGGACATTGACCAAAGTCACTGAACTTCGCAGCGCGCTGCAAGGTTTAGATAGCGGCAAAGTCGATACAGCGAAGCTTGAACAGGCAGAAGCCAAAACTGGCGAGTTACTAAAAAGCTTAAATGTGACGGTTGAAAATTACCCTGAATTGAAAGCGTCAGAAACCTACCAGAAACTCATGCGCGAAATTACTGATCAGCAGGAAAATATTGGCGCGGCTATTCGTATTTTTAACCAGAACGTTGAAGACTTTAATAACGGCATTGAAGTTTTTCCGAACTCACTGGTGAATGCCATGCTGAACCGCAAAGAAAAGATAAAAACCTTCTCCGACTCTCAGGCAGAAGAAGGCTTTGAGTATAAGCCTAATATTTAGCTCTGGGTTGCGTAAAAGAACTGCAAATAGCGTTAGCGAATTTCTGATTTGATGCTAATTTTATGAGTACTCAAAGCGTTAAAAAGGAAAACGGTATGAAGAAGTTAGCGTTATTAACGGTAATGACATCTCTCGCCTTAGTCGGCTGTGAGAATATGAGTAACACTCAAAAAGGTGCGACGATTGGCGCGGTGACAGGTGCTTTATTAGGAAAAGGCACGGGTGACCACGATAAAAGTCGTTATGTCTGGGGGGCTGCTGTTGGTGCGTTAGCAGGTGGTGCTATTGGTTCCTATATGGACAAGCAGGAAGAAGAGTTTAGGGAAGAGCTGGCTGACAGCGGCGTTAAAGTCATACGTGAAGGCGATAATATCCGTCTGCAGCTACCAAGTAACATAACTTTCGCCACAGGTAGCGCAACCATCTCGCGAAGCTTCAACCCGGTTTTAGACGACGTTGCCCGAGTGCTGAAAAAGTATGAGAAAACCACCATGCTTATTCAGGGGCATACGGACAGTACGGGTACTGCTGAATACAATCAGCAGCTTTCTTTAAACCGAGCGAACGCAGTACGTAACCACTTGGTTGGTAACGGTGTTGATACCCGTCGTGTGACAACTGAAGGTTACGGTGAAAGTCAGCCAGTAGCAGACAACGACACGGAAAGCGGTCGTCAGCTAAACCGTCGTGTTGAGCTAAGAATTGTTCCCAATACCAAATAAACTTATGCGTTAAAGACTAACGCTGAAACTCCAGAAGTTGATTGTTTGCCGGCATAGTATGGGTGTTTTTCAAATGAAACCCATGCTGGCTGGCAAGCTTTGCAATCCATTGTTTGTCACGTATTCCCATTTGGCTGTCACGAGTACGCAGAGACTGATCAAACGCTCGGTTACTGTCACTGGTGAAATGCCCGTTGTCATTAAACGGTCCGTAAATGCATAAAAGCTTTACTGATTTAAGCTTGTCCCTTAAGTGATTAAACAGCGCTTCGACACCCTCTTTGGGCATAATGTGACAAGTATTTGCGGTAAATAAGGCATCGAACTGACCAGCCGGTGCTGACTGAAATACGTCGAATTCCACCGGCAGTGGCTGGCCTGGTGCCCCTTCTTTTTCAATTCGGGCTGTTACTCCCGGTAAATACTCCGGTTGGTCACTTGCCTGCCATTCTAAATGAGAGAGTTTTTGGGCGAAGTAGACGGCATGTTGCCCTGTACCGCTGCCAACTTCCAAAACTCGTGAAGCCTTAGCAAAAGCGACTTCCAGAACCCCAAGGATTGGGTCTTTATTGTTTTCACAGGCTTGCGAGAACGGTAGTTCCATAAAATATCACCGAGTTGTCTTCTTAATGTCGAATAATCTAACAAGTCTCCGCGGCATTTTACATCCAGGACTTTTTCAAAGCTTCTACCCGGTATAAGGTGTTATCAATTAAAGCGTCACCTGTGGTTTCTTTAATAAAAGGAATGGACTGCCCACCACAGGCAAGCACGAAGCCAACAGAGCACAGTTTAAAGCGACGCATAAACCAGCTTTGGTAAAACGAGGTTTGTTGAACTTTGTGAATGGGAAAGCAACGGTAACTAACGCCAATGAGACCTTTACGAATGTATATAAACTGGTCGTCGCTTGCATACCCCCAACGTTTCCAGCGCAGCGCAATGAAAGGCAGGCTAGTTAAGAACAGGGCAATTAAGGCGGCTGAAAGTTGGTAATGACCAAAGTAACTTATAACGATTGCAGACCCCACCAATAGCCAAAAGGAGACCAATGCGTTTCGCACCATTAATCGCTTACTTATTGGATGAAACTTAATGCTGCCTATTTGATGCTCAGGCCAGGCATCTCTCGCCAGCTCTTCGGCTTCACTCAAAGTAACGGAGGGAACCATGATTTTCCCGCCTGCTGTGGAAGCACTGTGCCGCTCAACACTGGAATTGAGCTGCTCAAATTTCAGGTTCACACGCTGAAGCAAACGGTCCAGCCAGTTTTGTTGGTATACGATCATCTGTAGTCGACGCAGTCGCATAGCCACCTCATGGCGGGTAAATAGGCCATTCCTTCGAATATAGCGGTCGCCTGAACGAGTAAGGCGAAAATCGTAAAAGGTAATGACCGAGCCAATGACAGAAATTAACGCCAGTAATGCAACAATAATGAAGGTGGCTGAAGCAATAACCAGAATGTATTGCCACATCGCGTACTGAGTGGAGGACATGAGCGCTTCCACGTCTACACCGAAACTTTCTATTCCTTCTATTACTTGTTCAGAAATAGCGTTGAAAAAGGGCGCTAACGCACCTAGGACAATCCATATACGGTTGCTTGCTAAGCCGTGAATAACGAGATCTCTCACTGAGCGAGTATTAAGCACAGTTTCTTGATCATGCTGCTGTTCTGTCTCAGTCTGACTCTCTGTGTCACTGGTGTGACTCTTAAACAGCAATATTTCTTGCTTAAGTGTTTCGGCAACTGATTTGGGCAAAGCAATGATTTTCGCTTCTGCTTTGCTTGAACCGGCGGTATCGAGCAGCATACAGACGTGATCAGTAAAGCGGTAATAAATAGGCTGCTCGAATCGAATGTTTTGAATGCGCTCAAAAGGTAAATCGATGTGTTTTTTTTGAAAAACACCCGAGTGAATCTGTGCTCGCTGCCCGGTAATTCGGTATTGATAAAAATAAAATTTAACCAACGCACTGACAGCGATAAACACCAAAATTCCAGCGACGCCAATAAGAATAGAAACAATATTGTCTGCCAGTTTCTGATACCCAACAACGAGGGCTGGAATTAAATAAACGAAGTTACTGGCGGTATTTTTTATAAATTGAATCGCAAAATAAATAATTGCGACCGGAGACAGCTTGAGCCATTTATCACGGTACTCTTCAGTGGTAGTGTCAATACTGCTTGTTTGTTCGTTATTCATTAGCCGCAATATCACCGTGTTCAAGTATATACTGACGAAGCTCGCGGGCTTTTTCTTCAGGCAAGCCCGGTATGGCAAAGGTGTGCATAGCGCCGCCAGCACTGAAAACCTCTAATGAAGCCAAGCCAACATGACGATCGATAGGGCCGTGCTTAAGCTCGACGTGCTGTATACGCAATATAGGTTGGCTGATAATCGATTTGAAAATAACGCCGCTTTTGTAACTTAAGTCATGCTCTCGCAAAGCATAACCTTTGACTTTGTCGCCAATAATTCCGTAAACCGAGAGCAAAAAACCTAATGAAGCAATGGCAATAAGTAAGCCGGGAATGGCGTTTTGCATAGGGCTGGGCAGTTCAAACCAGGGTTGCCAATTAACGGCAACAAGTGCGACCAAAATAATAAGGCAAATAAGCAGGCGACAGAGTAAGTTCACTTTTACGTAGGCCGGGCTTAGCGGTAAAAAGTGTTGCTCACGCGCCTTGGCAAGGTCGTGGTTTTCGATTGTCTCATTAGAGAATGAATGGGTAGACATAACAGGCTGCTTGTTATTGTTGTTGCGGCTTAAGTTAGCAAGCTTTTCTGTCTATCGCTAGTGTCTGAAATGGTTTGATACAAATAAAAAGAGCGGCTAATTTGCCGCTCTTTTGAGTCTTAAAAAGTGCTTACTCTTTCACTTGAAGGTCGTTCTCAATATCTTTCACGCCTTCAACGGTTGAAGCTAAATTTTCAGCCGTATCAATATCAGCTTCACTTTCAACAAAGCCCGACAGCTGCACAATACCGTTGTTTGTTTCAACGCTAATATTCATGCTGTTCAAGTTGTCATCTTCAAAGATAACCGCTTTAACACGAGTGGTGATGATAGAGTCATCAATGTAGCCGCCAGCTTGGTCAGCTTTTTGCTCAGCGTAGTCACCCGCTTCTTGAGCTTCCTCTTTGGTTTTGTTCCAGGCATCTTCTGACTTTTCCTTGGTTTCATCCCAGGCGTCTTCCGATTTTTCCTGAGCGGCATCCATGGTTTCTTTAGCTTTTTGTTCAGCCTGTTCCATTTTGCTTTCAACTTCAGATTCTGCTTCGTTTGCTTCTTTTTCGCTACAACCTGATAGCGCAAGAAGCGATAAAGGAATTAAACTTGCGAATAAAGCCGCTTTTACGTTTTTCATAACTAACCTCCAGTGTTAACTAAAATACTAACGTCATTAAATATAGGACAATAATTGATGTTTATGGCGCTCTTTACAGATGTTTTTCAAAATACCCACAAAAAATAAAGTGATATTCATTAATTTGATGTAGCTCAATAATCAATTTGCCGCGTTCTCATAAACTGAAGAAAACACGATAGGAGTATTAGTTATGAGTCTATGGCAAGAGTTTTTCAGTGATCCGGTCATCTTTATTTCGTTTAGCGGGTTAGCTATTGTTATTGGTATGTGCGTTTTTTACGCTGTATTTTTCTATATAAAAATGGTCAAGTCGGAGCAAAAACGCAAATAAGCGTACCGGTAATCGAGAAAGGAGAGCCATGAAATATATTTTTCAGGTTCATATAAAAGATGGGCATACAGCAGAAGAATATGCGGAAGCCTGGGTTAAAGCGAGCAAGATCATTCAGCGTGCGCCAGGAGCAAAGGGAACAGAGCTTCATCGAAAGATTGGCGATGAAAAAACGTTAATTGCTATAGCGTCCTGGGACACGAAAGCGCAGCGGGATGCGATGGAAGGACAGCATAACCCGGAGGTCGCTGAAATTATTCGCAGTGCAGCGCCATTTTGCGACATTACGCCCTTAGGGGAGTTCGAAGACCCTGACTGGGTGGTATTACCGCCTGACAACACCTAAAAGACAAACATGTTTCAGACTTTGGTTAACCAGCCGTGTTCGTCTTCCGTTTTGCCCCACTGAATATCATTTAAGGCTTTACGGAGTTTCAGTGTTGTTTCGCCGGGTTTGCCGCTGCCAACAGAAAACTCTTTGTTGTTATGAATAAGGGTGCCAACTGGCGCCAATACAGCAGCTGTGCCGGACAAAGCAGCTTCACAGCTTGGCTTCGCGGCGCGTTCTAGTAGCTCTTCAACACTCAACTCTCGCTCCGATACCTTCATTCCTAAATCTTTCGCGATAGTGAGAATAGAATCACGAGTGACACCGTGCAAAAAACTGCTATCCAGTGCTTTGGTGATAATCTCATTACCATCGATAAGTAGAAAGTTTGCAGCCCCGGTTTCCTGAACGTCACCATTAGGGCAAAACAGAACCTGGTCAGCGTTAACAGAAGCACGAGCTTTAAGAATTGGCTGGAGCGCGCTGGCATAATTACCGCCACTTTTTACCATCCCCATGTGGGCGGCACAGCGTGAACCATCTTCTTCAAGTAGTAACCGCAATGCTTTATCGCCGCCTGAGAAATAGTCGCCAACAGGAGACAAAAGAACATAGAGCATGGATGAGTGCGTAGGTGAAGCGGCTTTACCAATAGCGGCTTCGGTGCCAATGTGGGTTGGCCGAATGTACATAGAGCCCGGAGGAGCAGGGACTTCTTCGCTAAAGTGTTTTACAACATCGATAATCATATGTTCGAGCATAGATTCGTCGAACGCTGGCAATGACAGCAGCTCACTGCTCTGTTGCATACGTTTTACATTTCTATCCATCCGAAAAATATTAATTGAGCCGTCCTCATGCCGGAAAGCTTTTAGCCCCTCGAAGCAGGTGCTAGCATAATGCAAAACATGGGCACCTGGGTGCAACTGAATAGCGTCAGATGGAACAAGTTCAGGCGTGCTCCAATTTGAGTTCTCATACGTTGCTAACGCCATTTGTGGCATAAATACAGAGCCAAAAGCTGCCATAAGTTAATCCTGCTCGAGTAAAAAGTTGCGCAGTAATATACCATATTTTTTAACAATCGGATGACACTGACTGAACAGGTTCCTTATGATTCAAATTTCTCAGCGCGTTCAAATTGCAGAAAATGAAATAGAATGGCAGTTTATCCGTTCCAGTGGGGCGGGTGGTCAGAACGTCAATAAGGTGGCCACGGCCGCTCAACTTATTTTTGATATTCAGGCTTCGTCACTACCGGATTTTTATAAACAACGACTGCTTAAAAAGCATGATCACCGTATTACTCAAAGTGGCAAAGTGATTATTAAAAGTCAGGAAACACGTAGCCAGGCAAGGAACAGAGAACTAGCATTAGAGCAACTGACAGAGCTTATTCGAAGCGTTTCGAAAACACAGAAAAAGCGTATTCCGACCAAACCAAGCCAGGCAGCAAAAGAGAAGCGCTTGAATAAGAAGAAGCAGCACGGCCAGAAAAAGGTGCTTCGCAAAAAAGAGTTTTAGCTTCCCATATTTCTGGTTTCACTTGAGCAGGTTATCCGTGTGCACTCCAGTATTAGCTCTTTTAACTCGCATTGGCTACAGTAGTCACAGCAACGAATATCACTGGCGACAAGTCGCTTTTCTAAGAGTAAACGCTTTAATTGCTCTTTACTCAGGGATAGTTGCAAACGTTCAGGTTTGTTCCTGCGCATGGTTCAATTCCTCCAGTTGTTGAACGTAGTGACCCACACAACGAGAATGTTGGCACCCCGTAACAAGTAATTGGCAGCAGTAGCGGCACAAGTCTTTAACTTGTCTGGAGTTCGAGGTTGTTCGCCATTTCTCAAGCTGTCGACTCGCATCTTCTTGTTTTTCTTGAGCAAGGAATTGGTTATTGAGTCGAATATAAACAGCGATTAGCAAAACTGATGCCGTCGTGTAGGTTTGTATTGCATTCGCAGTTAATGCCGCCTCTTCTGCTGCACATCGAGCATTGTCAATAGTCTCAGATAGTATTGAGGCTGCGCTGCAGTAGCTTTTTTGCTGTAAATACTGGGTAGCTTCTTGCAGATGTTTCTGACTGCTAAAGTAAGCTGTGTAGGCATTATTCATTTTTGTCTCTTTCCCTATTGATCGTTATTGAAAATAAGTTAACGCAAATGATAACTGTTCGCAATAGAGATTTTGTAAATGTTCTTTTAAACGATCAAAAGCGGCTATTTGTGCGTAACACAGACTATAAGTAAATTTCTGAGGTCATTATGAAACACTATAAACAGAGCGACTTAGCCCAAATGAAAGATAGAGAGCGGGCTCGTTTCGTGAACTGCTTGTCTGGCTTTAAGAGCGCCAATGTCATAGGTACTCGCGATCGTCATCAGCAGGATAACCTGGCAATTGTGAGCTCTGTTGTTCACCTTGGTAGTAAGTCCGCCTTTTCTCGGTTTTATTATGCGCCCGCAATCAGTTACCAGGCACACCTGGGAGAATATCGAGGAAAGTGGTGTGTATACTATTAATCATGTTGGCGAGAGCTTTTTTAAAAGGGCGCATAAAACCTCTGCCCGCTACCCGAGAGAGCAGTCCGAGTTTGATGCTTGTGACCTAACACCTGAGTTTATGGATGGTTTTCACGCGCCCTATGTGGCTGAGAGCTCTTTGCGTATTGGTATGCAATTGGTTGAAATTATTCCGATACAACACAACGACACGGCGCTTATTGTTGGCGAAGTGCGTTGGGTCGATGTACAAGAGGATGTAGTTCAAAGTGATGGTTATATCGACATTGAAGGTCTGGGTACTATGACTATTTCCGGACTAGATGGTTATCACTCGACCTCTCGCGCAGTGCGTTTGTCTTACGCAAAGCCCGACGAAGAGTTGCGCGAATTGCACATCAACGGCGAGACTAAAGGCTAATAATATCGGGCGCTTTACGGCTGTGTTCTTTAGTGATCCAGAATAGCAATAAGCCTGCGAGGGACAAACCGCAGCCGACCCAACCGGTACCTTGCCAGCTCAGGGGGGAAACAATAGCTAAACCACCTAGCCAGGCGCCTAAGGCGTTGGCCGCGTTAAATGCCGAGTGATTCAGCGATGCGGCTAAGGTTTGTGCTTCTCCCGCTACATCCATAAGGCGAACCTGAAGCGCGGGAACCAAAGCCGCTGCACTGCCAAGTAGCAGGACCATTGGCATAACGCTCCAAATGCTTTCTAGCGTAAAGGGGAAAATACCTAGTACAACCGCTGACCAAATAAGTGAGCCACCAATCGTTAACTTAAGGCTTCGGTCCGCTGCCCAACCGCCGACTAAACTTCCTGCTAACGAGCCGATACCGTAGATAAGCAATGCAATAGGTATCCAGTGGGGAGCCAGTCCGGTAGCGTTAATCAAGGTGGGGGCTATGTAGCTTAAAACCGCAAACATGCCGCCAAAACCGATAGCGCCAATAGCCAGCGTTAGCCAAACCTGTGGGTTCTGTAAGGCTCTCATTTCGCCTCGAGCAGAGGTTTTTTGTTCGTTTGGATGTTGTGGAACCACAAGTGCAATCATAACCAGTGCAACTAAACCTAATGCACCAACAGTGTGGTAGACCGTACGCCAGTCGATGAGCTGCCCGAGCCATGTGGCTAGAGGGTTACCAACCAAAATGGCGATGGTAAGGCCCATCATAACCATAGTGACAGCCATACCGCGTTGGTTCCGGCGTACCATATCGGCAGCGACCAAACAGGCTATGCCAAAATAAGCCCCATGCGGCAGACCAGTTAGAAATCGTAAAATTTGCAGCAAAAAGTAATTATCGGCCGATGCGCTGGCAAAATTACCAATAGCGAAAACGAACAACAGTATGAGTAGCATAGGCTTACGAGGAAAGCGCGCAAAGAGGATAGTAATAAGTGGCGCACCGACAACAACACCTAAAGCGTAAAGACTGATTAAGTGCCCGGTTGTACGCGTGTCAGTATTAAAATCGGTAGCGACGTCAGGCAGCAAACCCATAATCACGAACTCACCGATACCAATAGCAAAACTGCCAATGGCCATGGCAAATATAGCCAGTCGAACTTGTGCTTTGGAGAACTGAGTCATGGGGCTGGCTGTATTCCTGTACTTATCGTCTTTATTAAGAGTGCGCAGTTTAGCGAATGTGGCAGCTATTGCAATTACTTGCTTTATACTGTACAAATAACCAGTATCTGTAAACCTCAGCAAAGGACACAACCATGGCTGTAGTAACCCAATACGTAGTGATTCGCGATGGAGCCGAAAAAATGACATTTACCTCGAAAGCCGAAGCTGATGCACACGATAAAATGTTGGATATGGCAGAGGCGCTAACGCCCTTAATTGAAAGCAGCGAGCTTTTTACTGACGACAAGCAGCTTGAAGATATGGCGATGTTTTTAGCGAAAGAACGAGAAAATGTTCTAATTGCTCTGGGCGCCAAGAAACCGAAAAAGCCGAAAGTAGAAAAAGCACAGGCAGAGAAAGTAGAGAATAAAGCGGGTAATAAAGAGGCGACCAAGGCAGCATAGCTTTGGTGCATGAGAAGACTTTGGTAGTATAGCTATCTCTCTTTAAAAGACGTAATGAATAGGATCAGGTTATGACGCAAGAAACGATTTACCACATTGGTACTCCGGGTAAACCATGGGGTGCGGAAGAAAAAGCGCAATGGTTAGCGGAGCAAACTCAAAAGCGTTCATACTTTGATGATGTTGTTAGCAAAATAGAGACATTTAAAGACGACTTTGACGTTGAGCAATATGGTGAATTAGCGTACGAAAGTGCGACTTACCCGCTGTTTGCGGTGAAAACTAAAAGCTGGGACACCAATAAACCAACGGTATTAGTAACTGGTGGTGTTCATGGTTATGAGACCAGCGGTGTTCATGGCGCGTTGCGGTTTATTGAAACCAAGGCGAAAGACTACAGTGAACAGTTCAACGTGGTTGTTGCGCCATGCTTAAGTCCATGGGGTTATGAAACCATTAACCGCTGGAATCCGGCAGCTATTGATCCTAACCGTTCGTTTGTTGCTGAATCACCGGCTGGCGAGTGCGCTCATATTATGAAGTACGTCGCGGATTTAGGCGTAGATATTCTGGCGCACATTGACTTGCATGAAACCACAGATACTGACAACAGTGAGTTTCGTCCGGCAAAAGCCGCAATGGATGGTACCGTGAATACTAATTGGAATATCCCTGACGGCTTCTATTTGGTCGGTAATGCCGAAAAGCCTTACCCGGAATTCCAAAAGGCCGTACTGGACTCTGTTGAGAAAGTCACACACATAGCGGACGCTGACGATGAAAATAAACTGATTGGCGAAGACATTGCGCAGCGAGGTGTTATTTTACTGCCAACGTCTAAGCTGGGACTTTGCATTAGCTTCAGTAAAGCAGAGTACGCCACAACCACAGAAGTTTACCCCGACAGCCCCAAAGCAACGCCTGAGCAGTGTATTGAAGCTCAGGTCGCTGCAGTAACTGGCGGGCTGGATTTTTTGAAGTAAAACCCAGCCGACAGTGAAGTGGCTAGCGTCGTGTCGCCGGGCGGTTTTGTCTCGGCGCACGGCGCGAGTTATTTGGCCGGCTACCTCTGGGCTTTTGGATAGGCTCAGGTTTTATGCTCGGATCGGGCTCAAAACCCGGAACCACTTCTTTCGGTATCTCATTCTTGGTCAGCTTTTCAATGTCGCGTAGCAACTTATGTTCGTCAACGCAGACCAAAGAAGCGGCTTCGCCTTCGCTGCCGGCTCGACCGGTACGTCCAATGCGGTGCACATAGTCTTCGGCAACTTGCGGTAATTCAAAGTTAATAACGTGAGGTAATTCGTCGATATCAATACCGCGCGCGGCAATATCCGTCGCGACTAAGACTCGTAATTTACCCGCCTTAAATTGTGCTAAGGCTTTGGTTCTGGCGCCCTGGCTCTTATTACCGTGAATAGCCATCGCCGGTAAGCCATCGTCAGAGAGTTGAGTCGCCAAGCGGTTTGCGCCGTGCTTGGTACGGGTAAAGACTAATACTTGTCGCCAGTTTCTGCTGCCAATTAGATAGCTTAATAGCTCGCGTTTGCGTTTTTTATCGACAGGGTAGACACGCTGCTCAATTGTATCTGCTGCTGCATTCTGGCGTGCAACTTCAACCAGTTTAGGTTGATGCATAAACTGCTGAGCCAACGCTTTAATCTCTTTAGAAAAAGTGGCTGAGAAGAGCAGGGTCTGACGCTGTTCAGGAATCAGCTTCATGACTTTTTTAATGTCATGAATAAAGCCCATGTCTAGCATCCGGTCAGCTTCATCTAATATCAGCACATCAATCTTGCTTAAATCGACGGTACCCTGACGGCTGTGATCAAGCAGTCGTCCTGGTGTTGCGACTAAGATATCGACGCCGCGACGTAACGCATTAATTTGCGGGTTTATGCCCACGCCACCGAAAATGACCAGCGATTTGAGGCCTGTGTACTTTGCGTAGGTGTTGAGGTTGTCCTCAACCTGAGCTGCTAACTCACGTGTCGGTGTTAATATTAGCGCTCGAATAACAGGCTTACCTTCTGTCTTCGTCGAAGACAAGTTATGCAATAAAGGAAGCGTGAAGCCTGCTGTTTTCCCGGTTCCGGTTTGTGCCGCTGCCAGTAAGTCATGACCTTTCATTACGGTCGGAATGGCTTGCTCTTGAATCGGGGTAGGGGTGGTATAACCGCACTCAGTAACGGCTCGTAAGATATTGTCGTTCAGTCCTAGTGACTGGAACGAGCTCTGATTTTGTTCTGTGGACATGAAGCTCCGGGAATTTTATTTAAATAGACATCACAGTTGCTGTGAATTTCGCTGCATTATAACACAGCCGTACCAGCACAGTTTTAGTTATTATTTTTGATCTGCATCAACTATCGTTTCGGAATGCGTTTTTTCTTGTGAGCTGACCGGTGATTCTGCTTAATGCTTCAACAAAACTGTTATATATTGGTTATCTTAGCCAAGACAAACTTATCGCTTTAAAACGGACTGCGCTGTAACGGAGAACTGCTCATGGAAGTAAAACACGCCTTTACTGATTTTCTGGAAATTATTCCCGATGGTGCAGTTGTTATAAATCCGCATGGCTTTATTGTTGCAGTGAATCAAGCGGCCGCCGCAATGTTTGGCTATTCGTCCTCTTCTATGTTGGAAATGCCACTTAACTGTTTGTTACCGGAAGAGTTTCGGGAAAAGCATGACGAGCATCTCTCTAAGTTTTTTAAACATCCGGGGCGGCGCTCCATGGGGAATGGCTTAATCTTTCCCGCCGTACGACGTGATGGCTCTAAGTTCTACGTCGATATCATGCTGAACCAAATGGAAATTGACGGTGAACTGTTTGGTATTGCGATAGTTCGAGACTATACCTTGCTGAAAAAAGCAGAAGACAAAATTCGTTTAGAGCTTGAGTTTGAAAAGCGCCAGGCGCTGACTGATCATCTTACCGGCATTATGAACCGCCGAGCATTCACCACTCAACTGACTGATGAAATTGCGCAGCTGGAACAGCACGGCACACCGTTCGCAGTCAGCTTTATCGACCTGGACGACTTTAAAGACATTAACGATGAATATGGTCATCAGTACGGTGATGAAGTCCTGCAAAAAATTGCTGAGCTTATTCGCCTGCACAGCCGCCATACCGATTATGTTGCCCGAATTGGCGGGGATGAATTCGCCACTATTCATCCAATGATTACAGCCAATGACGCAGAGCAAATGATGCAGCGTTTAAGAGCCGAGTTGGTCAGTGGAATAGGGCATGCGAACTTGCCAGTAACCTTGTCTATTGGCCTGTGCCAGTGTGATAAACCATCAGAGCACTATACCGTTGAAAACATTATGGCACGCGCAGATCGAGCCATGTACCAGGCGAAAAAAGAAGGTAAGAATGCCGTTGTTCTGACCGGTTAGCTTCTCTTGCGTTAAGTCGTGTAATTTTGTTTGATTATTGACCATGGTCTGGCCTAGAGTAGCTTTAGGCTATGCAAGGAGAGAGCATGGGCGTTTTCACATCTTACCTGCGAATTATTTTGTTGATTTTTGGCGTACTGGCAGGCATTCAGCTACCGGGCTTCGTCGACCAATATGGTAAAAGCCTCAATGCTCACCTAGTAGAATCGGAACGAAGCCTCGATGAGTTCAGAGATGAAGCTGAGAAATTTTTCGATGGTGATATTGAGCAACTTATTGCCCATTATGAGGCCAGCGATGATGTTGTTTTTCAGGAAGGAGGGCAAAGTATCAGCGCTATTTATAAGCGCCACCAGTTATTACTTCGTGCCTTGAATGAATTTAACGAAAATGTCTGGAGCGCATATACCCAAGCCTTTGTTTCTCCAGTAGCAGATATTCAGCAGGAAGTAAGACGCGACTTTTCCTACACCGTCAAGTTGAACCCGGGCGCTATTTTATTTGGTTTAGTTTGTGGCTTAGTGTTAGCGGTTCTCGGTGAAATTTTTATACGCTTGTTGGCGCGGCCCTTTCGACGATCGCAGCACAGTTAACGCCTGTCGGCATTGTCCCATAATTTGAGCCACCGTTTGACGCCAGACGGCTTAGGCAAAATGCATCGGCAACGTCGCTAGTTGAGTGTTGAAGCAATAACGCCGCTTGTAAGCCAAGTGCCATTTTATCGGCTATGATTCGGCCCCGGTATTGCAGCGTGTTGGTGTCTGTAAACTCGGACTTTATGTCATTCAAAAATGTATCAAAATGTCTATTCGCTCCCTGCGCTTTCTGTAATTCCATAAAGTAGGCATCGAGAACGTCAGGTTGCTTCTCAATAGCACGCAAAATATCCAGACATTGAACGTTACCGCTACCCTCCCATATTGCGTTAACCGGAGACTCCCGGAAAAGGCGTGGCATAATGTGGTTTTCCATCACTCCACTACCACCAATAACCTCCATCGCCTCATAGGCGTGGGTAGGTGTGCGCTTACAAATCCAGTATTTGCCAATGGGCGTAGCAATGCGGGACAGCAGTTTTTCGTGCTCATTGTCTTGGTTGTCCATTGCGCGAGCTATGCGCATGGTATAGGTCATGGCGGCTTCGCTTTCTAGTGCCAGGTCGGCCAGGAGATTTTGCATGAGTGGTTGTTCGCTTAACCGAGCACCGAAAGCTTCCCGATTTGAGGCATGGTGAATGGCCTGAGCAGCGGCCTGGCGCATACCGGAAGAGGAGCCAATCATACAGTCGTAGCGAGTGGTAGCGACCATTTCAATAATAGTGCGAACACCGCGACCTTCTTCGCCGACCATCCAGCCCAAAGCTCCGCGCAATTCGGTTTCGCTGGATGCGTTGGCGGCGTTGCCCATTTTTTGTTTGAGTTGTTGTATTTGTAGTGGGTTTTTAGATCCGTCGGGACGCCAGCGGGGAACTAAAAAGCAAGACAGCCCATTATCGGTTTGGGCTAACACTAGAAACGCATCACACATAGGCGCCGACACAAACCACTTATGCCCAACCAACTCATAAGCTTCGCCGGGACCCGTTTGGCCAATAGGGTAAGCCCTCGTCGTATTTCTTCTTACGTCAGAGCCGCCTTGTTTCTCAGTCATAGCCATACCAATAGTTACTGCGCTTTTCTCGGTATGCGGGCGGTTACTGGGATCATAGGTGCGAGCCATAATTTTGGGCGCCCATTCCCGCAACAAATTTGGTTGATGACGCAATGCCGGAATAGCCGCAAAAGTCATGGTAATAGGGCAGCCGTGGGCAGCTTCTACTTGGGTATGCAAATAATACTTGGCAGCTCGTGCCACATGAGCTCCCGGTTTGGGGTCGCTCCACGGGCTTGCGTGCAGGCCGTGTTCAATCGCTGTTGTCATTAGTTGATGGTAACTGGGGTGAAAATCGACTTGGTCAATACGGTGTCCGTAGCGGTCGTGGGTGCGAAGCTCTGGCTGATATTTGTTAGCCTGAAAGCCTCGTTCAATACTTTCACGTTGGCCTGCCAGCTCACCAAAGGCAATAAGGTCAGAAAATGCCCAGCTTGCCCCTTCTCGCTCAACAGCACTTTGCAGCGCAGTATCGGCTAAATAAAGGTTATAGTTCTCCAAAGGCTGGGGCTGGTTTTCAACCTCATGTGTATTGGCCATAAACTGGTCCGCTTTAGGGTATTGCTGCGTCATTATTCACTCCTTATTAACTTTGAGTGAAGCAAGTTAAATTGCCTTCGTCAATACACTAAAGGTTGCCTTTTGGGCGTTTTTTGATAACAGTTAGAAGCATAACGAAAAATAAAAAGAAGCTTATTTTGCGCCAACACCTACTACGAACAATTTTACTGATTCTGGCCTGGGTACTCTTGTGGCGTGTTGCCGCTGTTATGGAGTACGGCCCGCACGCCAGTATTTGGTTTCCACCGGCAGGTCTGACATTTGCGGCTTTTTTGGTCATGAGTTGGCGAGCGTTTCCGGCAATATTGCTGGGAGGCGTAATTACCACTTTATGGGTCTCAGATTTATACGGTGACCAAACACCTGTTAAAGAGTTGCTGGTTACTGGTGTGACTTTTGGCGTGGCTCATACTGTGCCTTATTTTCTGGGTGCATGGTTACTTCGTTCTAAGCTAATACGGTTGGGCAGCCACGGTTTATCCAGCACTATTATGACGTTTTTGGGAGTCGCTGCGTTGTCGTCATTTTGCGCGGCTTGGCTGGGTACTGAAGTCATGATTTCCGGCAGTTTGCTTGAGCCTGAGGCACTTTGGTACACCTGGCTGCCATGGTGGATTGGCGATTTAAGTGGCGTTATCGTACTCACACCTATTTTCATTGCGTTGGTCAGTTGGCGTTATCCTCAAATCGAGCGTTGGCTGGGCGGTTTAAAGTTCACAGAAGGGGGAGGGAGTTGGTCGTCTTTTGCCTGTAAACTGCTGGTTACATTGGTTATGTTGGCCGTTTGCTTGATCATTTCTAAGTTTTCGAGCTATGAAGAAGCGGCTTTTGTCGTCTTTTTCTTAATACTACCCCTGCTTTGGATTTCTTACACCGAATCGCCATTAAAAACGGCTATCGCGCTTGCTGTTTTCAGCACAATTACGGCGTTTTCTATCGGTTTATTAGGTTTAATGGACTACGCTATAGTGTATCAGTTTGCGGTAACCGTTATTGCCTCAAGTGCTTGGTTTGGACTAACGGTCCCGGCGCTTATCGCGCACAACCAATATCTGACCCATCAGGTGTCGCAAGACGGCTTAACAAGCGCCGCTTCTCGCGAACACTTTATGCAGCAGGCTGACTTATTATTAAAAATGGCGAAACGGCGCAATAAGCCTATTTCGGTTATTATGTTCGATGTCGACAAGTTTAAGTCAATTAATGATATTTACGGACATATTATCGGTGACTCAGCACTTGTTGAAATTACTCAGGCGGTCAATACGCAACTGCGTGAGTCCGACATACTCGGTCGCTTTGGCGGTGATGAATTTATGATCTTATTGCCTGATACCGATCAAAGCGGAGCTGTTGGTGTTGCGCATAAACTGAGAGAAGCGATATCAAGAATAACAATATCATTGCTTTCAGAACGTTTGTCCTGTAGCTTTGGTGTTGCGCAGGTGTCGAAAAATGAACACATAATGGTCACTATCGACCGAGCAGATAGAGCGCTATTGCAGGCAAAACGCAACGGCCGTGATCGCATTGAGAAGGACGCTGTATGAAAATTGTATTTCTAGGCGGTGCAGAGACCGTAACCGGCTCAAAATATTTAGTCGAAACCGAATCTACTCGTCTATTGGTCGACTGTGGGTTGTTTCAGGGCTATAAGTGGTTACGCCGACGTAATTGGCAGCCTTTGCCAATGGGTATTCAGAACGTTGATGGTGTTGTTCTGACACATGCGCATTTAGACCATTCTGGTTTTATTCCGGTTTTATATAAAAACGGCTACCGTGGTCCTGTGTTTACGCATCATGCAACGGTTGGTTTGTGCGATATTTTGCTGGCGGACAGTGGTCGTATACAAGAAGAGGACGCCAAGTACCTCGGTAAACATAAGCTCAGTCGGCATGAAAAGCCTGAGCCGCTTTATGATGAAGCGACCGCAAAAGCGTCCATGACGTTGTTTCAGGGCGTGGAATATCATCAGCAGTTTTCTATTGGCGATATCACCATAACCCTGCGCAAGGCAGGTCATATTTTAGGAGCTGCCAGCGTGATTCTTGAAGCCGATGGTAAGCGAGTAGGGTTTTCCGGCGACATTGGACGTCCCAACGACATTATGATGTACCCACCAGAGCCTTTGCCAGACCTCGATTTGTTGATGCTCGAGTCAACTTATGGTGACAGACGACATGCTGACACAGAAAGTACGGAAGAGCAGCTTGCTGAAGTGGTTAATGAGACTTCTCAGTCTGGTGGTGTGTTATTAATTCCGAGTTTTTCGGTGGGACGAGCGCAGTTGTTGCAGTATTTGCTTGTGAAATTGATGGACGAAAAGCGTATTCCGCGACAGCCTATTTTCCTGGACTCGCCAATGGCCATTAACGTGTCTGGTTTGTATCAGCGCTTTCATGAGTTGCATAAACTTTCCGATGCTCAGTGCCAGAATACTTTTAATAAAGTGGAATACACCCGCTCGGTGGATGCATCGAAAGCGATTGCATCGCAGTCGGGCCCACATATTATTATAGCCGGCAGTGGTATGGCGACCGGCGGCCGTATATTGCACCATTTTAAGCGTTGGCTGGCTGACCATCGTGCTACGGTGTTATTCAGTGGTCATCAGGCAGGCGGTACGCGCGGTGCTAAGATGTTACAGGGTGTGGAGTCGATTAAATTGCATGGCCAATGGTTGCCGGTAAAAAGCCCGCATAAGAGCCCTGGAGGGCTTGTCGGGCCATGCCGATTATGAAGAAATTACGCAGTGGCTGAAACAGTCTGAGTTAAAGCCAAATACGGCAATTCAGCTAGTGCATGGGGAGCTGGGCGCCTTAGAAACATTCCGCGACCACCTCATGCAAACGACGTCTTTCGACGTTGATGTCGCGGATTATCAAGGCGTTTACCATTTATAAGAAAATGGCACTTAAAAGTGCCATTTAATCAATAAGTTAGGGTTTTTCTCATTAACACCGTCAATGTAAAACTTGTTGCGCCAGTAAACGTACTCGACACCAACGTAAAGTGGCGCAGATAGGTCGAAATACGGTGCCAGGTTCCACTTTAACTGTGAAGTAAAGTTCATATTGGCTGGGCCAACGCCACTAATGCCAGACGCGTAATCTAAAAAGCCGTCGTACATCCACTCGGTTTCGCCAATGGAGAAAGGCAGACCCCATGACAGCGTTACCTGATAGTTGTTTTCAAAACCGTCGTTGTTTCTTCTGTACGCGTCAATTTCGAAGAACTGAAAGCCCGGTAAGTCAAAAGCGGCGCCAATACCATACAGGTAATGAGTAAAACCATCGCCAATTTCTGCTGTTGTAGTAAAGCTTAAGTTGTTCACTAAATTGTCTTCGAATTCGACAAAGTAGACTTCCGGAGATACCTCAATATAGGTTTCGGTGTCGCCGTTGTCAGACTCGAGTCTGTCGCCAAATGCGAATATTTTACCCCAGCTGTAACCGCCGACATATTCCAGGGTGATGACCTGGCGATCGGGGTCGCCAACTTCATAGTCACCGCCGTTCAAATAGGTAAGGCTGGTGTCTGACCAGTATTTTTCTGCCGTTGCCGTGAAGGGTAAAGCTAAAAGAATCAATAAAGAGAAAACAATGTGTTTCATTGAGAAAACGCCTGAATTTTAGTCAAGTTTGTAAAAGCGAGTGGATTATACGCAAGCTAGACCGTAAATTTAAAGAAATATCTGCTGTTGCGGGCTGTTATTATCCTATCGAATTCGTTACATTACAAAAAGCTAACATCTATATTGAGTTGCTGAGGTAACCAAGCGCGAATGCGTGATCAATTTTTGTTAAAGCAGTACATAAATACACTAGAGTCTACTGCGCTTTGTGCCCGACTGTCTCCGTCTGGTCACATTCGGTGGTTAAGTGACTCCATGCATAAGCTGCTCGATATTCACTACCTGAAACAAACAACACTGTTTCACAACTTTCTGCACCCTGATAACCGTGATCATATAAAAGAAGTGATTAGCTACGCTATTGAGTCGGGGAATAGCTGGAATGGTACTGTTTGCCTGGAAAGTAATACCCGCACTAACTGGTGCCGTTGTATGACGATACCGCTGTACGACGAGAAAGGTAGTTTGAGCGAGCTAGTCTTGCTGTTTCAGGATATTTCCCGTGAAGTTTATTTAGATGAGCTTTTGCAGGAAGCTCGTTATGATCGGGTAACAGGTTTGCCGACGCGGGTCGACCTGCTAAATGACTTAAAGCGTGTTAAAGCGCAGTGCCTGGCGGTACTCGACATTCGCAAATTCCGTAGTTATGCCGATTTTTACGGCTTAGATTTCGGCGATGAACTGCTCCGAAAGTTCAGTCTTTGGGCTCAGAACCAGTTAAAACCTAACCATATTAATATTTATCGCCTGTATAGCGACAAGTTTGCTCTGATTCCCGACTTTCGGATGATCCCCACGCTTTTTGAAAGTCACCTGCTGCATTTTTACGAATTATTGTCAGACTTAAAGCTTCAGGTTCGTGACGTAGAAGCGAATTTGGACGTGGCAATAGGTATGGGCGTAGGAGATAACAAACACCTGCAGTTGGCAGAAAGTGCACTGTCAAAGGCGAAGGCAATTTACTCTGGCCATAAAATTGAAGTGGTACGAGAGCGCGAGTTCTTAAAAGAAAACAAGATCAATTGGATTCCGAAGATTCAGTCCGCTATCACTGACCATCGTTTCATTAATTATTACCAGCCAATTAAGAGTACCTCGAAAGAACGCCCAAGTTATTACGAAGCTCTTGTCAGAATGCGAGACAATAATAGTGACTTGCCGCCAGGAATGTTCCTCGATAAAGCAAAAACGACGCGTTATTACTGTGAAATTACTCGCTCAGTCATAGAGCAGGCGGTATTAGCTTCTGAGGAATTTGGCGTCGCTATATCTGTGAATTTATCCATTGAAGACATACTCAACGATAAAACCGTTAACTTCATACGTTATGTGCTGATGGAGCACAAAAAGGCGCAATTGATATTTGAAATAACCGAAACAGAGTCGACTGAGGACTTTGAGAAAGTTCAGACCTTTGCTAAAGAGGTAAGGCAACTGGGTGGTCAAATTGCGATTGATGACTTTGGTGTGGGGTATTCAAATTTTTCCCGGCTTATCAGCCTTCGCCCCGACTACTTAAAAATTGACGGCAGTATTGTTCAGAATGTGCTTTATGATGAGACTAGTGCCAGCATTTTAAATGGCATGATAAGTATCTGTAAGGAATTAAACATTCCTATTGTTGCCGAGTTTGTCGAAAACGAAGAAGTGAACAGCTATTTGTGTAGCCAGAATATTGAGTATTTGCAAGGCTATTACATTGGCAAACCAAGCCCCGAAGTAAACCGACTACTAAACTGATTTTTCCTATGCCTGATTTTATTGAAACCTACGATAACGCGTTATCGCCGGAATTTTGCGAACAATTGATAACGACTTTTGAGAGCTCCGCACATACCTTTCAGGGACGAACAGGCGGTGGTGTTGATACCAGTAAAAAGTCCAGTACGGACTTAATGCTAAACTCCCACCCGGAATATCAGGAGTTATTGTTAAAAATACAGAAAACGACAGCAGACCATGCACTGCAGTACTTTAAAAAGTATCATTTTGCACTAATTGCGCCGGTCGCACTGACACTGCAACACCCTAAAACTCAACAACCAACGCCTTTGACCCATGAAAACTTTGATGAAATAGCCAAAGGCAATGAAATGGCTATTATGCAAAAGTTGTTTCGAGTGGGTGCTATTCAAATGCAGCGATACCGAAAAGGTGAGGGTAACTATAATTACTGGCATTGCGAAACATTTCCGCAAAAAGGCTCGACCGAGCCACTGCACCGGGCGTTGCTGTTTATGTATTACTTGAATGATGTGGAAGAAGGTGGCGAAACTGATTTTTATTATCAAGAACGTTCGCTAAAACCTAAGGCTGGGCAAATGGTCATAGCGCCTGCTTATTTCACGCATACACACCGCGGCAGAATGCCGATTTCAAACGACAAGTACATTCTCACCAGCTGGATTCTGCATAGCCGCGCTGAGCAGTTATTTGGCGCCTAGTGGCTCGATGCATTAATGTGCTTTAAGGCATAAAAAAGCCCCGGCTTAACGATTAAGCCGGGGCTTTTTATTGAGAGCACCTTACCCTTTATTCTTCGTCACTTTGAAGAATCGTGACTTCACCCAGGTTCAACTCGCGAACCTTATCTTCAATTTCAGCTAAGTCACCAACAATAACCCAGGTCATTGCGTTTGGCGTTAACACCTTGTCGGCGCTTTGTTGAATATCATCCAACGTTATAGCGTTAATACGCTGGCCATAAGACTCAAGATACTCAACGTCTTTGCCTTTGTTAAAGGTACTGACTAGACCGCCTAACAAGGCACCTTTGGTTTCATAAGCACCAGGCAGTTTAGCGGTTTTGTTCGCTTTAACTTTAGCAAGTTCGTCGTCAGTGGCCGGCTTGTCGTCTTCATACTGAGTAAACTCTTTGACAATCTCCTGAATAGACTCTTGGGTCTTGTCGGTTTGAACCGGCGCAAGCGCCATCAATAGTCCCGGGCCTTCGTTGTCTAGCCAAATAGAACGTGCGCCGTAAGACCAACCTTTGTCTTCGCGAAGGTTCATGTTTAAGCGACTGGTGAAGCTGCCGCCAAGAATTGTATTCATGACATCGACAGTGTCGGCGTTATCGACCTGACCCGAAGGTGCTAGCTGACCCGCTATAATCAGTGACTGCGGTGTTCCTGGCTTATCAATTAAGAACACTCGGTTTTCGTCTGACGCAGCAGATGCATCCAAGGTTTTTTCAGGTTTAGGCGTTGCTGGAGCCTGCCAGCTGGCGAATTGCTCTTCCAGCAGAGATTTAGCCTGCTCTACTGTGGTATCACCTACAATAACCAGTTTTGCGTTATCCGGGCGTAGCCAGGTTTGTGCGTGCTCAACTAAGTCGTCACGCGTCAAAGACTTAATAGACTCGACTGTACCAGAGCCTGTTAATGGTTGGCTGTAAGCATGGCCATCACCAAACATTAAGCCTGGCAGAACTCGCAAAGCCTGAGTTTGAGGGCGAGCTTCTTCTTTGCGAATACCTTCAATCCAGTTTGAGCGCTTACGTTCAATTTCTTCTTCTGAGAAAGCTGGGTTTTGCAGCACGTCATTCATAAGCCCCAGACTTTCTGCAAAGTTAACGCTCAGTGTGTCCATACTAATGCGCGAGCTATCTAGGCTAGCTGATGCATTCAGGTTAGTCCCTAAAGACTCCAGACGTTCACTCAACTCTAGCGAACTCAGACTCTCAGTACCTTCTTTTAGCATCGACATAGTGTAACTTGCCGTGCCCAGTTTGCCGCCAACGTCAGAGGCGTAACCACTGTCAAAGACTAAGCTCATTTCGATGGTTGGCGTATCGGTACGTTGTGCTAAGTAAACGTCTAAGCCATTCGATAGTGTAAATTGTTCAACTTCCGGCAGCTCTAATTGTGGTAAGTCACCCACGTTCGGAAGCTCAGAACGATCAGCATCCGTTTCCTGCGCCGTGTAGTTTGGTTGTGGAACAACGTTCAGAACGAAATCACCGCTTGAAAGCCACTGTTGAGCCGCATTTTGAACGTCACTAACGGTTGCTTGCTTGGTCCACTCCATTTCCTGAGCATAGAAGCCAGGGTTATCGTGGTAGACGGCGCCAGAGGCTAAAATGTCTGACTTACCACCGAAGCCACCTACTTTTTCAGCGCGGCGGACAAAGTTAGCTGTATTACTGAATTTAGTGCGTTGCAGTTCAGCTTGCGTTGGTCCCTCATTAATTAGACGTTCCAGTTCTTCGTTAATGATGGCTTCAATTTGCTCGAGCTCGACGCCCGCTTTTGCATCAGCGGTAATCATAAACTGCCCGGCAAGAGTACGACCATATTGGAACGCGCCGACTGAGCTGGCAATTTGCTCTTCGTATACTAAGCGCTCATAAAGACGTGAGTTTTTACCATTAGCAAGGATGTCGGCAAATAGTTCAAGGTATTCGGAGTCAGCCGTACCCATTTGCGCGGTATTCCAAACTTTATATACACGAGCGGCTGGAACACGGTCTTCCATAGTCGCACGTTTAGTTTCATTGCGCTTAGCAACCCAGGCTTCTTGTTTTTTCAGAGGCTTGCCCGGACCAATATCTGCAAAATATTTAGTCACTTTCTCTTTAGCGGTTTCAACATCAATATCACCGGCTAAAACTAATACCGCGTTTGCAGCACCGTAATAATCTTTAAACCATTGATGGACGTCGTCCAAAGTTGCCGCATTTAAGTCTTCCATGGAGCCAATAACCGACCATGAATAAGGGTGACCTTCCGGGAATGTTTGCTCGGCAATGTAGCTCCAGGCTTTACCGTATGGCTGAGCTTCGCCCTGGCGCTTCTCGTTTTGCACAACGCCACGTTGTTCGTCGAGTTTTTCTTGAGTCACAGCGCCTAACAAATGACCCATGCGGTCCGACTCCATCCATAACGCCATATCAAGCGCAGGAGTCGGGACATTTTCAAAGTAGTTGGTGCGGTCATTGTTGGTGGTGCCGTTCATTTCGGTTGCACCAGCACGCTCGAAGGGACCGAAGTACTCATCGTCGTAGTTTTCAGTACCATTGAACATCAAGTGTTCAAACAGATGGGCAAAACCAGTTTTACCGGGTTTTTCGTCTTTAGAGCCAACGGCATACCAGACGTTAACAGCAACAATTGGCGCTTTGCGATCTTCATGCACAACAACGGTTAAACCGTTATCTAAAGTAAAAGTCTCATAATCGACTTTAACTTCTGGAAATTGTGACTGGCTAACGGCCGTGGTGTTATTAGCAGAGCTGGTTGACTGACAGCCGCCTAATAATACTGTTGTCACTGCCACTGCAGTGAGGGTTTTCATCATTTTCATCGTTGTTCCCAATTTGTTTTTATAAGCTCGTCTACTATACGAAAGGACGGCTTGTTATGCTCATGAAAAGGGCTATTAAATTGTAACGAAATTAAACATATTGAAATGATGGAGGGTTGTTTGTGTGAAATAAGGTCTTAGTCAAGTCTTTTAATTACACAGACAATCAAGGATAATTGCGCGCGGTTTGCAGCAAATAGATACGGTATCTTGTGAGTAAGACGACAGTTATAGCAATAGCAGGGGCTTCAGCATCAGGTAAAAGCTTGTTTGCCTCAACGGTTTATCAGGAGTTAGTGGCCGAACTCGGCACTGACGGTATAGCCATTCTCGCCGAGGATGCCTATTACCGCGACCAAAGTCATATGACAATGGAGCAGCGCGTTCTTACAAATTATGACCAGCCTGCAGCGTTTGAGCATGACTTGCTCATGCAACACCTCAAGCAGCTGAAAGCTGGCGAAGCAGTCGAAATGCCACAATACAGTCACAAAACACACACTCGCTTGCCTGAAAGTATTAAAGTTGCACCGGCAAGGGTGGTTATGGTTGAAGGTATTTTGCTGCTGACGGATGCAAAGCTTCGCGAACAGTTCGACATTTCCGTATTTATGGATACGCCGTTGGATATTTGCTTGCTGCGTCGTATTAAGCGCGATATTGAGGAGCGTGGCAGAACACTACAGTCTGTTACTGAACAGTATGAGCAGTACGTGCGCCCGGCGTTTTTTGACTTTATTTTCCCATCCAAGCAGTATGCAGATCTTGTTGTCACTCGCGGTGGCCAGAACGAAATAGCCATTGACATTATAAAAACAAAAATACGTCAGTTGCTGGCGGAATAAACTGGTTTTCTTATGAATAGTATTCTTGGCATTGCCATTATTTTTCTCGTTGCTTATTTGGTTTCTACTAACCGTAAAGCTATCCGCTGGCGCACCGTTCTCGGTGCGTTTGCCATTCAAGTGGTGCTTGCCGGGTTTGTACTTTATGTGCCTATAGGGCGCGAAATGCTGTTTGGGTTCGCGCAAGGTGTTTCGACCGTTATTGGTTATACAAAAGCGGGTATCGATTTTCTTTTTGGCAACTTAGCGTCCGAAGACTTTGGTTTTGTATTCGCTATTCAGGTGTTGTCCGTTATTGTCTTTTTCTCATCACTTATTTCAGTGCTTTATTACTTAGGCATAATGAAGTGGGTTATTAGAATTCTTGGCGGCGGTCTGCAAAAATTATTAGGTACCAGTCGCCCGGAATCAATGTCGGCAGCAGCTAATATTTTTGTGGGGCAGACCGAAGCGCCTATGATGGTGCGGCCCTTCATAGGCACTATGACCCGTTCGGAATTGTTTGCCGTGATGGTTGGCGGAATGGCGTCCGTTTCAGGCTCCGTATTGGCGGGCTATGCGGGCGTGGGTGTTGAGCTGAAATATCTAATCGCGGCAAGCTTTATGGCAGCTCCGGCAGGGTTCCTCATGGCAAAAATGATGATTCCTGAATGCGAGAAGCCACGTAACGACTTAGAAGAAATAGAAGTTGAAGAAAATTCAGCAAACGTGATTGATGCCGCTGCACAAGGCGCGTCCAGCGGTTTGCAGCTAGCCATGAATGTGGGTGCAATGTTGTTAGCCTTTGTGGCACTTATTGCATTAATTAACGGCATTTTTGGTTGGGTCGGTAGCTGGTTTGGTTACGCGGACTTAACTCTGCAAGAAGTCTTTGGCTACGTCTTCCAGCCGGTTGCCTATGTATTAGGGGTCAGTTGGGACGAAGCGAACCTGGCTGGTAGCTTCATTGGCCAAAAGCTGGTTATTAATGAATTTGTCGCTTACCTCGATTTCGTGAATTACAAAGATCAAATGAGTGAGCATTCGCAGGTCATTATTACTTTCGTGCTTTGTGGTTTTGCGAACTTCTCATCTATTGCTATTTTGCTTGGTGGGCTAGGTGGCATGGCGCCGAGTCGTCGTCATGATATTGCCCGACTGGGTATGAGAGCTTTATTGGCAGCGACACTCGCCAATATGATGAGTGCCGCTATTGCAGGGTTCTTTGTTTCTCTAACCTGATAAAACCCGGGAGACCGCAATTAACTGCGGTCTCTCATGACACCTTCCTGAATGGTCGATGCGACCAAAACACCGTCTCTGGTATAAATTTGGCCACGTACAAGTCCACGCTGCCCGCTGGCCGAAGGACTGTCTATTGCATATAACACCCAGTCATCCATGCGGAAGTCCCGGTGGAACCACATAGCATGGTCAATGGTAGCAACTTGCATATTAGGTTGCGCAAAACTGACGCCGTGAGGCTGTAAGGCTGTCGGTAAGAAGTTAAAGTCTGACGCATAAGCCAATAAGTATTTATGTACGCGAGTATCCGCAGGCATGTTGCCGTTGGCTTTTAACCAAACATAACGCTTAGGTTCATCTTTCTCGGGTTTAAATGGGTTATAGGGTGTAACAAAGCGCATTTCTATCGGCTTTTCGCAGATAAACTTATTTCTCAGCGGCGCTGGGATAAGCTCTTCATGCTCGCGATAAATATCCAAGTCAGAAACCAAGCCTTCGGGACCCGGAACCTGTGGCATCACATCTTGATGCTCAAACCCTTGCTCCTGTTGTTGAAACGAGGCTGTCATGTAGAAAATAGGCTTGCCATATTGAATGGCCTGCACCCGTCGTGCCGAAAAGCTTTTGCCGTCACGAATATTTTCTACGTCATAAACAATGGGCTTTTTTGCATCGCCCGGACGTAAAAAGTAGCTGTGAAACGAATGACTTACACGCTCTGGCGGCAGTGTTTCCTTCGCAGCAGATAAAGCCTGCCCAATGACCTGACCGCCAAATACGGCACCAAAGCCTAAATCCTGACTTTGGCCACGGTAAAGACCATCTTCAATGGTTTCCAGTGTCAGTAGGTTCAATAAGTCGTCGAGTACCTTGCTCATTTCCTGCGTCCTGTGATGCTGGTTAAAACTTAAGTCTTATTGATCTTAAACGGTTTTTCCGGACTATGTAATATAAAGTAAGAAAATAACGATTATAGTGGATTAACTGAGCATTTAGCGCCCAGTATGTTGGCACAAGTCTTTGATTTGTGTTTGCATAGAAAGCACTTTATGTGGCTCAAACGATTCAATTTGTCTATATTAGAAGTATCGTTTGGCTTAACAAAACGCTTAAGAAGCGAATGGGAGAGTATCTATGTCAGGCAAAGACAGTCTGAAAACCTTAAGTACATTAGAGGTTAACGGAAAAACCTTTCATTACTACAGTTTGCCGAAGGCGGCAGAAGCTCTAGGGGATATTTCTAAACTTCCGGCTTCAATGAAAGTGTTATTAGAAAACTTGCTGCGAAATGAAGACGGCAGCACAGTGAATGAAGACGATTTAAAAGCCATGGTCGATTGGCAGAAAGATAAGAAAATTGACCGTGAAATACAGTATCGCCCAGCGCGTGTTCTTATGCAGGACTTTACCGGCGTGCCGGGCATTGTCGACTTGGCGGCCATGCGTGACGCGGTGGATAAAGCAGGGCACAACCCTGAAACCATCAACCCGCTGTCGCCTGTTGATTTGGTCATTGACCACTCGGTTATGGTCGACAAATACGCAAGTCCCGAAGCCTTTAAAGAAAACGTTCGCATTGAAATGGAACGTAACAAAGAGCGTTACGAATTTCTGAAATGGGGACAGGGCGCGTTTGAAAATTTCCGTGTTGTACCGCCAGGCACAGGTATCTGCCACCAGGTGAACCTGGAGTACTTAGGCAAGAGTGTCTGGACCAAAGAGGAAGACGGTAAAACCTTTGCGTTCCCGGATACGTTGGTCGGTACCGACTCGCACACCACCATGATCAACGGTATTGGTGTGTTGGGCTGGGGTGTTGGTGGCATTGAAGCGGAAGCTGCGATGCTTGGCCAGCCTGTGTCTATGTTGATTCCTGAAGTGGTTGGTTTCCGTTTAACCGGTAAACTCAACGAAGGTGTGACTGCAACGGACTTGGTTTTAACTGTTACGCAAATGCTGCGTGAAAAAGGCGTAGTTGGTAAGTTTGTAGAGTTTTACGGTCCAGGTTTAGACAACCTGCCACTGGCAGACCGTGCGACTATATCAAATATGGCTCCAGAGTACGGTGCAACCTGTGGCTTCTTCCCGGTGGATGATGAAACACTGCGTTACTTCCGTTTGTCTGGCCGTGATGAAGAGACCATTGAGCTGGTTGAAAAATACAGCAAAGCTCAGGGCTTATGGCGTGACAACGACAACGAACCAGAATACACCGATTCGTTGGAGTTAGATCTAAGCGATGTGACAGCATCGCTTGCAGGACCAAAACGTCCGCAAGATCGTGTCAACATGGAGCAACTGGGTAGCAACTTTGACCTGATTCTTGAGACAAACGGTCAGTCAGCTGAAAAAGATAAAGAAGTACCAGTAAAAGGTAAGGATTACAGCTTGTCACATGGTGACGTTGTTATTGCTGCTATTACCTCTTGTACGAATACGTCAAACCCAAGCGTTATGATGGCAGCGGGCTTATTAGCTCAAAAAGCCATAGAAAAAGGGTTAATGCGTAAACCGTGGGTTAAGTCGTCACTGGCACCTGGTTCGAAGGTGGTTACTGATTACTTGGCGAAAGCAGGTCTGGACGAGTACCTCGATAAACTCGGCTTTAACCTTGTGGGCTATGGCTGTACGACCTGTATTGGTAACTCGGGTCCACTGGACGATGAAATTACTGAAGCGATTCAGGAAGGCGACTTGACGGTTTCCTCAGTGTTATCCGGTAACCGTAACTTTGAAGGGCGTGTTCACCCAGAAGTTAAGGCAAACTGGCTGGCCTCACCACCGCTAGTCGTTGCTTATGCGTTAGCCGGTACAACTCGTACTGACTTAACCAAAGACCCTATTGGTAAAGACAAAGACGGAAACGACGTATTCTTGAAAGACATTTGGCCAAGCAGCGCTGAAATTTCAGAAGCGGTGAAAATGGTTGATAACCAGATGTTCGGCAAGGAATACGCTGAAGTCTTTGCTGGCGACGAAGAGGGGCAGCGCTTTAGTGTTGCTGAAGGTAAAACCTATAATGGGCAGGACGAGTCTACCTACGTTAAGACCCCGCCGTTCTTCGAAGGTATTGATAAGCCGCTGGAAGACCCAAGCGATATTAAAGACGCTAATGTACTGGCGGTGTTCGCGGACTCTATTACGACTGACCATATTTCGCCGGCAGGCTCAATTAAGCCTGACTCACCTGCGGGTAAATATTTGCAGGAAAACGGTGTTGCGGTTAAGGACTTTAACTCATACGGTTCACGTCGTGGTAACCACGAAGTGATGATGCGCGGTACTTTTGCAAATATCCGCATTAAAAACCAAATGCTCGATAATGTTGAGGGTGGCTTTACTAAGTTCATTCCAACAGGCGAGCAAATGCCAATTTACGACGCCGCCATGAAGTACATGGAAAACGACACACCGTTAGTCGTGTTGGCAGGTAAAGAGTACGGTACAGGCTCTAGCCGAGACTGGGCTGCAAAAGGCACGCGTCTGCTGGGTGTTAAGGCTGTTATCGCTGAGAGTTATGAGCGTATTCACCGCTCTAACTTGGTTGGTATGGGCGTTCTACCGCTGCAATTTGTCGACGGGCAGGGCGTTGAAGCTCATAAGCTAACCGGTGAAGAGCAAATTTCTGTATTGGGACTGAACGGTGACCTGAAACCCGGTCAAATGCTGGACGTTGTTGCAAAACGCAAAGACGGTTCAGAAGAGAAGTTCCAGGTGAAATGCCGTATCGACACCGGTAACGAAATGAACTATTACAAAAACGGCGGTATCTTGCACTACGTACTGCGTCAAATGCTTAAGTAATAGTTGGTTAAAACGACAAACCCCGGCCGAGCAGCCGGGGTTTTTTTATAGCTTAAGCGCTCTGCCACCATCGACTTTTATCGATTCGCCCGTTAAGAATGGGTTGTCGCGTAAAAAGCGCACTGTGTCTATCATTGGCTTTAAGCCACCTTCTACACGCAACGGCGTCTCATCCAGCACTTGCATTTTATGTTCGTTATCGTGCTCCGGCAGGAATAAAATAGGACCTGGCTGAATGGCGTTAACACGCACGTCCGGCGCCAATGTTTTAGCAAAGGCCTGAGTCATATTAGCTAAACCCGCTTTCGCTGCACAATAAGCAATGTAATTCGTGGACGGCTTGTCGGTGTAAATATCAGTAATATTTATGATAAGCCCATTGTCAGAGTTCGACAGTTGCTGTTGTAAGCCTGTAATGAGTAGGTAGGGCGCAATATTGTGGACCTGAAAGACAGCGGCTAGCGCTTCCGGGTCATTGTCGACCGTATCGTTGTCGAAAAAACAGGACGCATTATTAATCAATAAATCGAGCGTAGGGGCGTCTTTTTTTACCTGAGCTACCAGAGTCTTTACGTCATCCTGGCAGGTAAAGTCGGCCTGAACCGGCTCAGCGCCTAGTTTACTGAGCTCGTCGACACCGTCTTTTGAACGGTTGTAATGTGCAAATACTTTGTAGCCGTCTTCTATAAGTGCTTTGGCGACTTCAAAGCCGAAACGGCGACCAGCGCCGGTAACAAGTGCGGTTTTTGTCATTAGGCAAGCCCTAACTCTGTGGTCAGTGATTGTAAATAGTCTGGTACGTCAGGGCGTTCATCAAGAAGCCCTAAAATATCGATATCGATGGTTCTGTCTTTTTTGCTTCTTTCCGGGTCACTGCGGTCGCGACCCAGAGCTTCTTCTATTTGGTTAAATTGCTGCTTTAGCTCATCTGAGCTAAGCGGTGTATCGATAATAAATAAGGCGTTGAGAAAACCGTTGTTTGTATCAATATCAACAGGCTTCGTGGCTATGTTTTGGCTGAACAAGCAGTCGCCGCTGAGCGTTCGTAACTGCTGTTTTGCGTGATGGATGTTCATTTCAGGATCGATATTCGACCCCAGGCTGCATAAATACTTCATAAGTTAAAAGCCACTAAACGTAAAAATTATGTTGTGTCATATACGGTGTACAGCGTAAAACAGATGACCCCGTGAAACAGTTGAAATTGCTATAATTGGCTGATAGCCTGAAATTTCAACTTGCGTTGGCGAGCAGATGTCTTAATGACAAAAAACAAAAAAAGCTTTAACTATTGCTATATCTTGTTTTTATTTTGTTTTATTGGCTTTCTGCCAACGCCAACCCTTGCGAATGAATCAGCTCACCAGCTTACCATTGAAGGGCCTACTTCAGTTATTAAAGAAGGGTACTTTAATGTCTCAGTGTCTGCAAAGTCAGAGCAGCAAAAGCTCGACAAGTTAACGATTGAAGTAGCGACAGACGCAAGCTTTACTGAAAACCAGAAACAGTTCCCTGCACTGGGTGACTTTTCCACCATATCGTTAACCGGGTTTTCAAATGGCAGTTATCACTTAAGAGCCAGAGCCGAAACAGAAAGCGGCGAGTCGCTGGTCAGTAATGTTATTCAGGTTACGGTTAAGCATTATCCTCTGTGGCAGGCACTGACACTGTTTTTTATCGGATTAATTATTTTTGTAGCAGTCGTAACCACGTTGCTTTTACTTCATCGTAAATGGACACATTCGCGACACCACTCCCATGACTGAATTTGCACTGGACACAAGTACCGGCATTCTCATCATTGTGCTTTTTGGCCTGTTTTGGATAGGTTTTGGGTATTGGCTGGGTCGCAAAAATAAAAGCCATGAAGACTTTGCGTTAGCCGGCCGAAACGTCGGTTTTGCTTTTGCGGCGGCGACGGCGATGGCAACCTGGGTGACCAGTAATACCACTTTGGTTGCGCCGCAGCTGACGTTCCAGTTTGGCGTGTGGGGCATGATAGGTTACTCATTTGCAGCGCTGGGGCTTATTTTGTTCGCCCCCATGGCGAAGCGTATTAAAGAGCTGCTGCCTAACGGTTATACCTCAGGTGACTTTATCCGGCTGCGCTATGGGCAGTTTGCCTGGGTTGTGTTCATGATTATTTCTGTGGTCTATGCATTCGGCTGGTTAATCAGTCTTGGCATGGCGGGCGGTATTCTTTTGGAGTCTTTAACCGGGCTCGATTACCACATCGGGATGACCACAATTTTAGTCATTTGCGTGGGCTACACCTTGTTTGGCGGTATGCGCGCCGTTATTGCAACCGACTTTATTCAGGCACTCATTATTATTGCCGGTGTCAGCTTTATTGCTTACTGGCTTATCGACAATATCGGTTTAAGCAGTATTCATGAGAATTTGACAGCGGAGCATCCAAAGTTGCTTGACGTCTTGTTCCCCGCTGCCGTTATGTTCCTGTTTAATAATATCTTTTTCGGTCTAGGCGAAATTTTTCATTCCAACGTGTGGTGGTCTCGGGCACTATCGTTTAAAAAGGGTGTTGCTTATAAAGCCTATTTAACCGGTGGGTTAATGTGGTTGCCTATTCCTATTGTTACCGGCTTTATTGCGTTAGCGGCGCCACAGTTAGGCATATTCCCGCCTAGTATGGATATGATAGGCCCAACCGTTGCCGCAGCTGTATTGGGTAAAGCAGGCGCTGTTATCGTTTTCATTGTGATATTTTCAGCCTTAGCCTCAAGCCTTGATTCGTTATTAGCTGCAACATCCGATCTCGTTACCCAGGATATTTACCACAAAAAACTAAAACCGAAGGCGTCCGATAAAAACCTGATGCGTTTTAACCGAAGCTGTATTTTTGCGTTGGGAGTCATTACCTGGCTTTTCTGTCTTCCTAAAATAGCCACGCTGGGCGCATTACTGAATTTTGCCGGAGCTTTTGTGGCAAGCACTATCTGGCCAATATTACTGGGGCTTTATCATAAGAAGCTGACCGGTACTTATGCAGCAATAGCTATGGCAGCGGGCACAGCGTGCGGAATGATAGGTTATTTCGCGATAGGTTTTTATGTGGCAGCGCTGGTGTCTTGCGCGGTATCCGGACTGATATGCGCGGTGGGTATCATGACCAGCCAGTACAACTTTGACTGGAAGCAGCTACAGGAGGAAGACGCACATGCTAATGAGTGAGTCGGTATTCGAGTGGATGATTATCACTGCGTTGATCCTCAGTTGCTTAGCGCCTGTAGTACTTCTGGTGCTCTGGGTAAAAGATTTAATTTCAAAAACAATATGGTAATTCTATGAACATAAAGGATGTATCCTTCGAACGTGAGCGCCCCGATGTCTGCGGCGATGCTCACCCGAAGGCGTTGTTAAAAGCTATTCAGGAGGACGGCGATTACCTACTGAAATTGGCGAATCAACATATTGTGTCGGCTGACCAGTTTTCTCAGCAAGGCATGTTGCAGTTGTTTCGTTTGGCTGCGAAGTATGAAGCGAATCCCCGCCGTTTTAGTACGTCGTTGCAGGGTAAGATATTAATCAGCGCATTTTATGAGCCAAGCACCCGCACGCGACTGTCGTTTGAAAGCGCCTGGCATCGGTTAGGGGGCGACATTATGTCGATAACTGACCGGTCAACCACAGGCATCGCAAAAGGCGAGTGTTTGTCGGATATAGCCGAGATGTTTAATAACTACGGCGATTGCGTGGTTCTTCGTGACAATAACGAAACCTCGCTTGAGGAAATGATAGATTCACTGCGTATTCCAATTATCAACGCCGGTAACGGCGCCGATGAGCATCCAACTCAGGCGCTGTCTGATATGTACGCTATATTTAAATGGCGTCCTGATTTAGTCACCGAAGAGGCGGAAAAAGCTCCGATAAAAGTCGGTATTATTGGCGTACCGAACAAAATGCGCACGGTCAGGAGTTTCATTAAGTGCTTAACTAAGTTTCCAAAAGCCATTGATGAGCTAGTCATCATTCATGACGAAGCGTCGACGGAGCAGCTGTTCGGCAGCGAACAAAAAGAGCAGGTCGAGCTGGCCGGTATAAAAATTCGTAGCACCAGAGAGCTCGATGAGGTATTACCAGAGCTGGATGTGGTTTATATCAATGCTATTTCATGGGAAGGTAATTCAGTAAACACCTACGGCAGTGAATTTCATTTGTCGGCGAATTCGCCACTGAAAGAAAGCGCCATTATTTTGCACCCATTGGCGCGTGGTGAGGAACTTTCAACGGACTTAGATCATACGCCTCATAATTGGTATTTCAGTCAGGCCAGAGGGGCAGTGTTTTTACGTATGGCGTTACTAACCTGTATGGTTCAGCGAGCTGAACGCGTCATTGATGTCGTTTAATACGAGGAAAAGCAAAGAATGTGCGGAATTGCTGGCGTTTTTCATCACCAAACGGATAGAGAAATTAACCCTCAAACTCTGGTTAACATGGCGGCGATTATGCATCATCGCGGGCCCGACGGGTTTGGTTACAAGATTCAACCGGAGCGCGGCGTAGGTTTTAGTCACGCTCGCTTGTCTATTATTGATCTCGATGAAAACCGGGGTCGTCAACCTTTTATGTCCGCAGACAAACGTTTGATGCTGACACACAACGGTGAGTTTTATGACTTTAAACGTATTCGCGCCGACTTAACGGCGCGTGGCGCACGTTTTAACAGTAAGAGTGACTCTGAAATTGTACTGCATTTATTCGAGCGTTACGGAATGGAGGACACCTTAAAAGAGTTGCGTGGCGAGTTTGCATTTGGCTTGTTTGATGCCAAAGACGACAGCCTGTATTTAGTGCGTGATCGCTTCGGTATTAAACCGCTGTACTGGACAGAAACGGAGCACGGTGTGGTGTTTGGTTCGGAGCTGAAAGTTTTATTTGCGCACCCGGATGTTAAGCGTCAATTCTCGGCGGAAGGTTTATATCACCAATTAATTCAGGTCATGGTGCCGGGCTCTACAGCGTTTGAGGGCATAAACCAGGTGCAACCGGGCTATGTCGTTAAATTGCAGCGTAAAAACGGCAAAGTGGTTGCGTCAGAGCATAAATACTGGGACGTCGACTTTCCTCCCGAGCACAGTTACCCGGGGGCTGACGTCGATGAAGAAGAGTACATTGAAGGTGTCCGTGCCAAGTTATTAGAGGCGGTCCAGCATCGAATGACCGCCGATGTACCGGTCGGCTGTTATTTGTCAGGTGGTATCGATTCGTGTTCGATACTGGGGCTGGCTTCCGCGTCAACTCAAACTTCCGTAAAAGCCTTTACCATTGGTTTTGACTCGGACGACTACGACGAAACACCAATAGCGAAAGAGATGGCGGAAGCGACCAACGCTGACCATCATATTATGCGACTGAATGCGAACGATCTTTACGATCACTTTGTGAAAACCCTATGGCATACAGAGCGAACTATATACAACACGCTGGGTGTGGCGAAGTATTTAATGAGTCAGCAAGTGCATGAAGCCGGCTATAAGGTGGTTATGACAGGCGAGGGCTCGGACGAGCTCTTTGCGGGCTACCCGGCGTTCCGTAAAGATATGTTCCTGCATGGTCTTGACCATTTGCCGGAAGTTGAACGAGTTGAATGGCAGGAGTTACTGGAAAAGAACAATGCCTTATTCAAGGGCGCTATGCTGGCTCGCGAAGAGTTTGTCAGTGACGCGTTCAATAAGAAAATGGGTTTTACCCCAAGTTGCGTGCAGCCTTGGTTGTCCTGCTCGTCAGTCGCTTTACCATTAATGTCGGCTGAGAAGCGTCAGCAGGTCGAGCATTACGACCCGAGCGAAGCTATTGCGGATACTTTGGATGAAACCATGCTGGAAGGCCGTCACCCGTTAGACAGAGCTCAATATGTATGGATAAAAACCATGCTGGAAGGGCAAATACTGACCTGGGGTGGTGACCGAGTCGATATGGCGAACTCAATGGAAGCGCGTCCCGCATTTCTTGACCATCATTTGGCGGAATATGCGTTTACTGTGCCGCCGCATTTACGTATTAAAGGCAACAAAGAAAAGTATGTACTGCGTGAAGCGATGAAAGGCCTCTTGCCGGAAACCCTGTATAAGCGCGAAAAGTTTGCCTTTATGGCACCGCCTGCGCATACCGATCCGGAAAAGTGGAAGGCTGTAGAAAAGCTCGCTGAGCAGTTCTTAAGTAAAGACGCGGTGGAGTCTGCAGGGTTACTCGACTATGACGAAGTAGTTAGAACCTTTGAGCGTCATCAGGACGAAAACGTACCTAATGAAGAGCGCGTGCAGCTTGATGCGGTGATTAACCACATGCTGGGTGTTCAGGTATTGCACCATCACTTTGTAGCAACAGACGTGCCTGAGCAAGCAGCACAGCGAGCAAAAGAGCTCGGCTGGACTGCTTAGTTTTCTAACTTTTTAATCACCGGTGACTGCAGAAATGTAGTCACCGTATCCTCTCTCTTCCATGTCTTCCAGTGGAATAAACTCTAACGCTGCCGACGGTTGCTCACCACCAGGGTTTTCTTCGGTGCCACCGGCGTAACCGGATACCACCTCACGTACACCACTCAGTTGCTCAAAAGCTTCTTCCACACACCAAAAACAGCCACCCGCAAATGTGGCGACTTATTCATTATTTTGCTTTGTTGGCTCAGTATTTTGTGCCATGCTGAAACAAGAAAATAACAGTGTGGCACTAACAATAGTAATGAGCTTTTTCATGACAAACTCCAAACGCCAGGGTTAATACTTTATAGACCAACTTTTATGAAAAAGATTACTTACTCAATTATTCTCACCTTAAGTTGCTCTTTACCGAGCCTTGCTGCCGAGCAGGAACAAAAGGACGACGAGTTTTGGCTGGGTGGATTCAGGGTCGGTTTAGGTGACACAGTCGATGCAACCGCACTGTGGTTTGACGGCCTTTTTGGTGATGGCGAATTTGAAGGCGACTACCACCGCTCGTATGGGCGCCTTTCGGTAGCACCGCAGTGGGACGAATACGACGGTTTTGAGGTTAAGTCGCGGTTTCGTGCTCGTGTTGCATTGCCTAACCTCAAAGATAACGTGTCCGCGTTTATCGGGCGTGTTGATGACGACGAGTTTTTAGACGAAGAGTCAACGGGTAAACCGTCGGTGATACGCTCGCCTGAATCTGACCGAGAATGGTTGGTTGGATTGGGGTTTGACCCCGAGATACATGAGGGGCATCGAGTATCGTACAGTGTCGGTATCCGCGGTGGCTTGCGCTTTGATACTTACGTTAGAGCGCGCTATATGACGGGCTTTGTCATATCGGACAAACAGCAGCTTAAGTTTCAGTCGGCGGCATTTTGGCGAGATAGCGATGGACTTGGCGTCTCGCAGCGTTTCAATTATGAGTCGGCATTAGATGAACGTTGGCTGTTACAGTGGGGGGCATTAGGTACTTTTGCTGAGGAAACAGAAGGACTACGCTGGAGCTCAACTGCACGCCTATATCACTTATATAACGAAGATAAGGCCTGGGCAACGGAGACTTGGATAGAGGGGCAAACTGACCACGAGGTGCCTATTAGTGACTATGGTTTACGGCTATTAAACCGACAGCGCTATTTAAGAGAATGGTTTTTTGTTGAAAGCTGGGTGGGCTATCACTGGCCTCGTAATCACTTACAAGAGCAACGGCAAGGCCAGTGGTTAGTGGGTATTGAGTTCGAAGTTCACTTTGGTACTACAAACGCCTACATGCCCGATGCCGAAAAGCGCAAATCCAATACTAATGGATCATGGTCTGATGAACGATAAGGCGTTGGTTCATAAAAGTCCGCATTACGGTAGTCATAAATCCACGGTTCGTCAGCGTTAAACGGTAAATGGTAAACGCCTGAAACATTGTCTTTTAGGGTATCGGCCACAAAGATATGGTCAAGCGCGCCAGCCTGGCTGTCATAAACGTAGGAATAGTCAGTTGCCTTTGATGGATTATGAAAGCCGTTTTCTGAAAAGTAACGAATAGGATCTTCTTTGTAATAGGCGTTAAAGTCACCCAGTAATACCGCATTCGGGAAGGCTTCTTCTGCAATCCATTCAGTCAGCTGCTCCGCAGATTTTACCCGCAAGTCGTTCCAGCACGCTTGTCCGTCATTTTGGTTGCTATTTGGACTTTCGTTGTCTTCCGGACAGCTTCCTTTGGACTTAAAGTGGTTAACAATAACAGTAAACTCTTCGCCAGTGTTTTTATCTTTCAGTGTTTGTGCCAACGGCGGGCGGCTCCCCCAGGCGAATGCACCAGCGGTGTTAACTAACGCATGAGAAGACGCAGAGATAGTGTCTTTGTTGTATATCAGGCCAACGGTTATCTGGTCACCGCCAATACGCTGAGCTTGCGGTTCAGAGATGTAATAGGTAGCTGAGCCGGAATCGTTTAACGCATCGACCAATTGACGAATGGCACTGTGCTCTCCAAAGCCGTCATTTTCAACTTCCATAATGCCGATAACATCGGCGTTTAATGCGTTTATTGCCGCTACAATTTTAGCTTGTTGCCGTTTCATTTCTTCCGGTGTATCGGCGCCGCGTGGCGTTGGAAAGCCTAGCCCCTGACCGTTACCATTAAAGAAGTTTAAAACATTAAAGCTGGCTATTCTTAGTGTGCCGCCAGCCTTTTCGGGAGCTTCAGAAATGATGGCTTCTTCTCGCTCTTTTAACCTTGGCTCTTCTAGTGGTTGAAACCGATAACGGCGATTAAACTGACTGACTACGCCAACTAACGGCTCTATTTCAGAGCCTGTACGTAAACTCTTCTGAGGACCTGAGAACAAACTGCCAAATGGCAATGGGCGAGGTTCTTTTTGGTTGCTGTTGTCGTCCATTTGAATGCGGTTTAGCTCGTTTTTTGCTGCCAGTTCACGAGCTTCGTCGCCGGGGTTAACAATTTGCGACGGTGTCCATAAACGACCCGAAGAAATATCCACAAAGCCGTAACGCGAGTAATTGTAATTGCCTGAAACCGTGAGAGGCTCATTATTACTGCTGGAAAGTATTACGCGCATGCCTTCGACACGCTCAAAGGCGCTTTTATCAGCCGCAGGCAGAGTAAACTGAGTGGCTTCCGGTAAAGCGTCAACAGACCCACAGATAGTCAGCTCGTCAACCTCGGTGATGGTAGTGACATCGTTGACTTCCTGAATGACTCCGGAAAGAACAATAGTGTCTTTGGGCGATACGTTACTAATGTGGCTATCTGTTCGCACGAATATACCTTCAGACGTCTTGTCATTGTCGTCAGCGTCATCTGGCGCACTTTCAATAAAGAAGCCGCCAAGCTCTTTTTCGGCTTGCCAGCTGGCCGTTACGATACCTCTCACCGTGACGCGAGTGTCGACCATCGGTGAGTTAAAGCGGCTGCCCTGAACGGCATTAATGGGCGTAATATTTGGGTTGTCGGTTTTACAGACATCAGCGACTGCGGCAAAAGGAGAGGCCGCAGCAATTAACGCTGTGATGAGCGAAGCTCGTGTGAACAGTGAAGCAGTCATAATTAATGATCCAGTTTGTGATAACTACCGACTTCTAACACCGGGGCGGCGTCGAGTCGTTCAGCATCCATCATATTGGCAATGCGCTGCATGGAGGAAAGCAGTAAGGATTGCTCCCATTCTTCTAACGCCTGAAACTTTTCAATAAAGTCTTCCTGTAACGGCTGGGGTGCTTTATTCAGTAACGCCATTCCGCTGTCGGTCAAATACAGTGACACGCGACGTTTGTCCTGTTCACTGCGATGCCGGTGAATAAGCTGGCGGTGTTCAAGGCGCTCAATAACATTCGATACCGTGGCCGGGCTTAAATTAATATTCTGAGCCACTTTACTAGCAGTAATGCCATCTGCAGCTTTAATTTCCCGTAAAATGAGCAACTGAGGGGCGGTCAGCCCGGAATACTTGTTGAGCTGCTTGGAGTAAAGGTCAATGGCTCTAATAACTTTTCTGAGCGCCAATAAAAGCTCTTCGTACTTTTCCATTATCGGCCTCCGTTTTAGTATCGTGGAGCTGACAAGTCAGTTCGACGAATTTGGACGACAACACCGAGTCTCGGATGATCAAAGTAATGTGTTTCGTGGCTAATTACGCGGCGCAGTTGCGAGAAGTAATAACTGCGTAAAAACTCTGTATCGGTTTGCGCACCAGCTAACGCGAGTTGCGCTTGCTCTTCAATGCTATTACCAATGCGCTCCAGGCTGCTTTTTTCCCGTAAATTGAATTCGCCGTCAATGTGCAGGTAGTTACCAATAAGGTATATATCGATAAGACCGTCAAACTCCCAAACCAGCGGGTTCTTCTCATTTAACGACCGCATTTGCTCTGGCTGCGGTATTTTGCTTAAAGGTTTAAAAGGCTTGCGACCGCTTTCAATAAGTGTAAACAATTGCTCAATATCAGACTGAAGCGCATGACTACTTTGGTTTTCTAATGGCGCTATAAACTCATCGTCGTTTTTAGGAAAGCCGTCATAAAAGAAGTCGTTTGAGTAATTTTTACCGGCAAATAAGCGGGACTTGGGACCAACTCCTTTTTTGAAAACCGGTTGGCGCCAGGCTAAGTGCAATAACGGCTTAGCATGGCCTTTTTCTTCAAGCTCGGTACGAATTTCATTGAGCTCCAGCTTGTCAGCAGGCACTAAAAACGGGGCTGCTGCGGTATTAATGTCGCCACCTTTGCCGTCAATGACCACCGGGGTTTCAGGCAACGCCATAAGCGGCGCCGGCGGAGCTAAAGGATTACCCGCTATCGGAACCCATTGCTCTTCGTTTTCATAGCGACAGGCTAAGTCAATTTGTTGAGTCTCGTCTAATGGCTCACAAACGGGTAACCCGCGGATTAATGCCCGTGGCCTATTGCTTAAGAACGAAGTCAGGAAGTCGCGTTTGTTGCGTGCATCGACGCGAGTCGGGGACAGCTGGAATTGTTCGCTGGAGGCATCAGCAATACGCTGTTTGAACACCAGAACTTCAACTTCAAACCAGCGCCAGTAGTCTTTATCCGGCAAAGCTTTCGCGCTAACCGGGTAAATTGCCGCAACGGCAATAGCAGCAATTAAACTGTGTTTAATCAGACTGGTGACTGACGCCATTAATTTGTTCTCCTTGTACGCTAGGCTTCCGACTGCTCAGAAAACTCATCAAGTAGTGACTCTATCAGTTTTAAGCGACTTTGAGTATCTTCAAGCGGTTGACTGATGCGCAGGCGGTTTGGACCGTCCAGCTTGTAATGGTTCGGCGCTTTCTGAATTAAGCCGATAATCACTTTCGGGTTTATTTTGGTGTTATCAGCAAACTCAATGACACCGCCCTGATTACCGACATCCACTTTGCGAATGCCCAATTGTTCGGCATGGTTCCTTAGACTGGTTTGACGTAACAAGTTCTTAGCCGCGTCAGGCAGCAGACCAAAGCGATCAATTAACTCCACCTGAATGTCATCAATTTCTTTATTGGTCTCGCAATTAGCAATGCGTTTATACAGGCTAAGGCGATTATTAATATCCGGAATATAGTCGTCAGGAAGTAATGCCGGTAGTTTCAAATCAATTTCTGAACGCTCATGCAGAAGTTGCGACAGCGACGGCTCTTTGCCTGCTTTTAAGGCGTCTACGGCTTGTTCGAGCATGTCCATGTACAAGGTAAAGCCAATGCTCTCAATTTGGCCGCTCTGGTCGTCGCCCAGTAACTCACCGGCGCCCCTAATTTCTAAGTCATGAGTGGCCAGCATAAAGCCCGCGCCTAAATCTTCCAACTGAGAAATAGCCTCCAGGCGCTTAGCGGCATCTTTAGTCATACGCTTAGGATGCGGCGTTAGTAAATAAGCATAAGCCTGGTGATGTGAACGACCGACACGACCACGTAGTTGGTGCATTTGAGCAAGGCCCAGATGATCAGCGCGATCCATAATAATGGTATTAGCGCTCGGTATATCTATGCCGGTCTCAATGATGGTCGTACACACCAATACGTTAAATCGCTGGTGGTAAAAGTCGGACATAATTTGCTCAAGTTCACGTTCACGCATTTGGCCGTGGGCAATAGTGACACGAGCTTCAGGGACCAGCTCTTCAATGTCGCGGGCGGTTTTCTCAATGGTTTCTATGTTGTTGTGCAGGAAGTACACCTGACCGCCACGCAATATTTCACGCAGAATGGCTTCTCGCACTGTTGGCTCGTCGTATTCACGCACGAAGGTTTTAACCGCCAGGCGCTTCGCCGGTGGTGTCGCGATTATCGACAGGTCACGAATGTTATTCATGGCCATGTTCAGTGTTCGAGGAATCGGGGTTGCGGTTAATGTCAGAATGTCGACATCGGCTCGCAGTCGTTTAATGGTTTCCTTCTGGCGCACCCCAAAGCGATGCTCCTCATCGACAATCAGTAAGCCAAGATCACGGCATTTTACCGTGTCCTGCAGCAGCTTGTGTGTGCCGATAATAATATCGACTTTACCATCAGCCAGGTCGCTAAGAATGGCGTTGGACTGCTTGGCTGTTTTAAAGCGTGAAAGTACTTCCACACGCACTGGCATATCGGCGAAGCGGTCGCTGAAATTCTCGTAATGCTGCTGAGCCAGCAAGGTGGTTGGTACCAGCACCATGACTTGTTTGCCTTCGTTTACCGCAATAAAGGCGCCGCGCATGGCCACTTCCGTTTTACCGAAACCAACGTCTCCACAAACCAGTCGGTCCATAGCTTTTGGTTGCTGCATATCATTTTTAACAGCTTCAATGGCGGCTTGCTGATCGATGGTTTCCTCAAACGGAAAGCCTGCTGCAAATCGTTGGTAGTCTTCATCGTTAATTTTGAACGGGTAACCGGGCTTAGCCTCCCGGCGAGCGTAGATGTCGAGCAGTTCAGCAGCAACATCCCGCACTTTCTCTGCCGCACGTTTTTTAGCTTTTTCCCAAGTGTCGTTACCCAGCTTATGCAGTGGTGCATGGCTTTCTTCGCCACCGCTATATCGACTCAGAACATTAAGATTAGCCACTGGCACATAAAGCTTCGAGTCACCTGCATATTCAATGGTGACAAACTCGGTAGTGACGTTACCGGCGTCCAGTGTTGTGAGCCCCTGATAACGGCCCACGCCATGGTCAAGGTGAACCACGGGTTGACCGGGTTGCAGTTCCGCCAGATTGCGAATGAGGGTATCGGCACTGACGGTTGCTTTTTGTTCGCGTCGGCGACTTTGTACTACGCGGCTGCCAAAAAGCTCCGTTTCTGTAATGAACCAGAGTTTGGCGTCGGGTAAATAAAAGGAGTTGACGATGGGGCTGACAATTAAACCAACACCTTTTGCAGGTGCGTCTCCTAAATGCTGGCACAGCGTGACTTTATGACCCAGTTTCGCAATGATTTCTCTCAGTGCTTCGCGACGGCCGGCTGTTTCACCAGAAATAATAACCCGCTCTGACTTCTCGAGTGCATTGGTGATAACTTTATTAAGCTTTTCAAAAGGCGCCTTTTGCTGGTGATCTGCGGCTATCTCAGTAACTGACTGAGACTCAAACTGCACAGGTCCCGGTTGTGCCATGTCGGCAGGAACGCTGGCACGTACTCGTCGATACTCCTTAAAGTTAGAGTGAATCGCATCGACAGGTAAAAACACCTCATTGGGGTGCAGCAGCGGACGTAACGGATCGAACTGGCGTTGGTCGTAACGGTGATTAATGTCCTGCCAGAGTCGCTCAAGGCTTGCCTGAATGTTGCCAAAGGTCACCAGAACCGTGTCTTCAGGTAAGTAGTCAAATAATGAAGCTGTTTCCTCAAAAAACAGCGGCAAATAATATTCAATGCCGCCGGGTAGCTGGCCTTTACTGACTTGCTGATAAACCGATTCGCGCTCGGTACTGGCTTCAAAACGCTCGCGATACTGGGCACGGAACCGCTCAATCGCGGTTTTAGTCATTGGAAATTCGTGCGCCGGCAGCAGATTAATATCGTCTATTGGGTCTTTTGACAGCTGTGTTTCCGGGTCAAATGGACGAATGGTGTCAACTTCGTCATCGAAAAAGTCCAGTCGATAAGGCGTTTCGCTACCCATTGGGAACAAATCTAAAATGGAGCCACGCGCACTGAATTCACCGTGCTCCATAACTTGATTAACATGCCGGTAGCCAGCTCGCTCCAGTTTTTCCCGCAACTTAATGGCATCCAGTTGCTGGCCTTTTTCTATTTGTAGAGCCTGTCCCGACACGTAAGAGGTTGGGGCAATGCGGTGCATCAAGGTATTGACGCTGACAATAAGCGCACCACGCTTGGCAGAGGGCAGACGTGCCAACACTGACAGACGGTCAGAGATAATATCCTGGTGCGGTGAGAAACTGTCGTAGGGCAGAGTTTCCCAGTCTGGAAAGAGTGTTATGTCGTCATGATACTCGGTGTGTTCGCCGGCAAAAAACTTAACTTCCTCCTCAAGGCGATAGGCCTGATTGGCATCGGCAGTAACCACCAATACCCGGCCCGGAGTCGAGTCAATCAGTTTGGCCAGAGCAAGTGCCGGAGAACTACCTTGCAGCTCCTGCCAGGTAATGTCTTTGTCTTTAGATGAAGGAAAGGGCGGTCGTAATACAGATGCCTTAGTCATGACTACTCAATAGTTACGTTAAAAAGGTTGCAGTAAAAGCTGCGCGAACGACGGTATTATACTGAAAATGACTAGGAATTGGATGAGTCGTCAGCTTTTTCCTCTGCATTATCTTTTTGTTCGCGGCGTTGTTTAGAGCGCTGCTTTAATTGGCGACTTTGCGCGTGCAGGCTGGCACGTATGAGGAGTTCCTGGTCTTCTTCGCGGATACGCTCGAAAGTTAGGGTGCATAAGTAGGTGTCGTTATCGTCGATCGCTTCTGAGCTCTCAAGACGGACATAGCAGAATATAGCCAGTGCTTCTTCTTTAAAAAACAGCTTCGCCTGAAATAATTGGCCGCTTTCTAGCGGTGAACCTGAAATCACCCGAATACCGCCGCCGCCATATTCTTTTCCGGAAAAGCGGTGTGTCGCATCGTCTTCATTACGAAGCATGTAGCCCAGCAGAATATTCATGCGTTTGTGCTGCTGCTCAAGGAAGTCAACAAGAGCGCTGCCGGCAGGTTGTTCGACTTTAATGGCTTGTATTTTCTGGGTGTCGTTTTCAGCCATGCTAGAGGCAATTAAAAACAGTTCAGGAATTTGTGTTTCAAACTCCTCATCGGTTGGCAGCTGATCAGTATTCTTTAGCGGTACCAGGTTAACCGGGAAGTCTTCCTGCACGGTGAAGAAATCGCCTATTGGTGCTGTCATCGATGTCTGCGATTGCATCATTGCCTCTGCTTTTAGTTGTCAGGCTGTTAACAAGTCATTATCCTTGCTCGTAATGAATTAGCAACCACAAAAACATTGAGGGAACATGTTTCAGCCCGTCGAGCTGTTTATCGGACTGCGTTACAGTCGCTCGCGACAGGGATCACCCTTTACCGCCTTTATTAATCGCTTCGCTTTTATCGGCATTGCGCTGGGGGTTATGGCGTTGGTGGTGGTCATGTCCGTTATGAATGGCTTTGAAGGACAGCTGAAAGAGCGCATTTTAGGTGCAGTACCTCAAGTGACGGTGCATGACACAAACAACTCGCGCCAGTTATCGAATTGGCAAGACGCCCGCAAAGCGCTGCCGGACATTGACGCAGTGCAACAAACACTTCCTTATGTTCAAACTCAAGCCATCTTGCAATTAAATGAAAAGCTTTCTGTGGCTCAAGTGCAGGGCATTTACCCTAATAAAGCTGAACTGCCGGACTCGTTACGAAACAAATTGACACAGGGGCAGTGGACTTCACTAAACGCCGGCGACTACCACTTAATTATTGGGGAAAGGCTGGCGCAAAGACAAGGCTTAACGCCGGGCGATACTGTGCGTTTGGTGGCCGCAGAAGGTGGTGTTTATACGCCTTTTGGCTTGGTTCCCTCACAGCGACGTTTTGTTATCAGCGGGATATTCTCCATGGGCTCTGAAGTCGATGACTCGGTGGTTTTTGCTCATGGCGATGACCTTGCCCGTTTAATTCGTTTGCCGCGAGACAATGTAACCGGCTTGCAACTGTATTTGGACGACGCGTTCAAAGCGCCCGCTGTGGCAGAAAACATTCGTAGTAAAACCGAGTTTACTGTGTCTGACTGGCGCTCGAGCTATGGTCAGTTGTTTGAAGCGGTGGGCATGGAGAAGCGCATGATGTGGTTGATGCTGGCGCTGATTATTGCGGTGGCCGCGTTTAATACGTTGTCGGCGCTTATTATGGTGATAAATGATAAGCGTCACGATATTGCTATTTTGCAAACTATAGGTCTTTCTCATAAAAGCATTCGGTCGGTATTTCTGATGCAAGGCTCTTACAACGGCGTGGTGGGCTCCATTATTGGCGTTATTCTCGGGCTGCTGGTCAGTCTGTTTTTGAATGACATTATGGCGTTAATGGGCGGAGGCCTGGCCGTGGGTAACGGCGGTTTACCCGTATCGATTCATGCAGGACAAATTTTCTTGATAGCAGTCGCCGCTATTGCACTAACCATTCTAGCGACGGTTTACCCAGCGTTACGGGCGGCTCACACGCAACCTTCGGAGGCGCTTCGATATGACTGATTTACTGCATTGTAGTGAGCTGAGTAAAACTTACCAGGACGGTGAAAGCCAGGTCGACGTATTAAAGTCGGTCGACTTTTCCATTTCTGCCGGGGAAATGGTTGCTATTGTGGGGGCTTCCGGCTCAGGGAAAAGTACTTTATTGCATATTCTGGGAGGTTTGGAAAAGCCGAGTAAAGGTAGTCTGTCGTTTAACGGTCAGGATATGACAACCTGGTCTTCAGATAAACTTTCAAGCTGGCGCAACAGTAACCTCGGTTTTGTGTATCAGTTTCATCATTTGCTGCCTGAGTTTTCAGCATTGGAGAACGTGGCTATGCCAAGGCTGATAGCCGGCGAGAACCCCAAAGCGGCTAAGCAGGCGGCGGAAGCTTTATTGAAGCGAGTTGGCTTAGAGCATCGTTTATCTCATCGGCCGGCTCAGCTGTCCGGTGGTGAGAGACAACGGGTGGCGATTGCCAGAGCCTTTGTGAACAACCCGGATATCGTATTAGCAGATGAACCAACAGGAAACCTGGATGGCGAAGCTGCTGCCAGTATTTACCAATTAATGCTCGAGCTTAATAAAGAAAAGGGCACGGCTTTTATCGTTGTGACTCACGACAACACGCTGGCTGAACAGCTGCACCGAGTGGAGCGATTGGTTGGTGGTACTTTGGATGGTAAGCAGTTGAGAGACGACGTACAGGTGAACCATCAATGAGTTTAGCTTGGTTATTGGCAAAACGGTTCCGTAGCCGCCGCGATAAAAAGGGGTTTTTATCCTTTATTTCGGCGTCTTCGACAACAGGTATTGCACTGGGATGTGCGGTGCTCATTGCCGCTTTATCAATGATGAATGGCTTTCAGAGCGTTCTTCAGAACAAGCTTTTGTCGGTTGTCCCGCACGTTGAATACAGCGCGGTAGAGGGAGAGCTCAAAAACTGGGAGCTCATCAGTGAGATAGCGAAGGAACATCCCGATGTTGTTGCGGCAGCTCCCAGTATTAACAGTACCGTTATGGTGCAAACTAATACTAGCTTTCACGGTATTCAGCTTAAAGGTATCGACCCCAGTCATGAAAACAGGGTATCTGACCTCAGTAGTTACGTTAGTGATGAAGACTGGCAACGCTGGACTTCCGAAGGTGGCATTTTGCTGGGAGCAGGAATTGCCGAAAAGCTTAATGTACAGATCGGTGATTCGTTATCCATTCTGTTCCCTGAAAAATCTGCGAGAGGGTTTCAGTCTCCAAAGCGCAAGCGTTTAGAAGTGACAGGGCTGTTTGAATTTGGTGGTGAAATTGATCACCTGAACGCCTACGTATCGCTTAGCACTGCGATGGATGAACTCAGTATTGCCGATGGTGTGACGTCGGTCCGACTGGCGCTAAATGATGTATTCAAAGCGCCGACAGTTGCACAAGAGGTCGGTAACCAACTGCCTGAATTGGTCTACTTGAATGACTGGACGCGCACCCATGGTCATTTGTACAGAGATATTGAGCTAGTTCGCTCAGTGGTTTATCTGGTGTTGGTACTGGTTATGGCGGTTGCGTGTTTTAACATTGTGTCGACACTGGTTATGACAGTGGCCAAAAAGCGTCGTCAAATTGCAATGCTGAAAACGTTAGGTATGAAAGACCGGACTTTGTTACTGGCCTTTATGTTCCAGGGCATTATGAATGGGTTATACGGCGTGCTCTGGGGCGCTGGTATTGGTATTTTACTGGGACAATTTATGCCTGAGATTATGCGCTTTATTGAGTCTTTGTTTCATATCGACATTCTTGACGGCGGTATTTATTTTGTGAGCGAAATACCCTCGCAGTGGCAATGGAGCGATGTTGTTCTGGTGAGTGCTGTTGCGCTGGTAATGAGTTGGTTGGCGACAATTTATCCGGCCTGGCGTGCTATGAAAGTGGAGCCCGCAAAAGCATTACACGAGAGAGGTTAGTCGCTTTGGCGATTGCGCCATGCTTTAACCACAGAGCGGCGCCATAGCAAGCGAATGGCAACGTAGCCAATTAAGCTCGACAGTGTTCCCAGAATTAAACAGCCAAGAATAAATGCGGGGCCAATAGTGGAAATACTGTGTCCCAGCCACTCCCAGCTTAACTCAAATGCAAAAGGCTGTGGAGGCTCGGCCAGAATGGCATTGCCTACCAGATAACACAGATAAAACATGGGTGGCATGGTAATGGGGTTGGACACCCAAACCAGACCCACAGACAGCGGCAGATTAACCCGGAAAGGAATGGCCGAGGCTGCGGCTAATAACATCTGAAAGGGAACGGGAATAAACGCACAAAAAAGGCCAACAGCGAACGCCCCAGAGGCTGAACGCCGGTTCAAATGCCATAAATTTGCATCATGCAAAAGGCTGCCAAATATTCTTATTGCCTTAGACTCACGCACTTTTTGGTGGTCAGGCATAAAGCGTTGAATAAAGCGTCTGGCCATAATGTGATGTTTAATACCTGTTTCGATTTGCTCCAGGGAGGGAGCAAGCGATGGACTCTAAAACCATCAGGTTACTACTCATTGTTGTATTTTGCGGTATTTCGTGGGTGAATGCCAACCTTTATTGGCAACAGTTTCAGTCACTACCTAAGAGCTATCTGGGCGCAGAATACTCTATTGAAATAACACTCGACGAAATCCCTCAAGTCTATCAATACCATACGCGTGTTACGGGCAGGGTTTTGCGTGTGAATGAATTCGTTCCGTCTTGGTACCAAGGCATTCGGGTACAGTTAAACCTTTACACTTACGACGGTACTTACGACGAAAGTATAGCCTTGAAAGCGGGCGATACAGTACGCGGAACTGCGGTTTTTAAAGCCCCTAAAAGTTACCGTAACGATGGTAGCTTTAATTACAAAGCCTATTTAAAGCGACAAGGCATAAGTGCGGTTGGCTCGTTAAAAGACGTGACATTGCTTAACCGGAGCCCCAGCATTCGCCAGCAGACTTTCGATACTATCAAGAAGGCTGACCTAAGATTTGCTGGTATTATTGCAGCTTTAACCATTGGCGACCGCAGTCTTCTGCCATACCAAGTCAAACAGGTTTGGCAAAAAACAGGGTTAGCGCACAGCCTTGCAATATCCGGCTTGCACATCGGTATGGTTATTGGCGCTGTGTTTCTTTTTGTGTCATTAGGTTTTCGTTATTTACCGTTAAGTCCTGCTTTTCGGGAACGCTATAATAAAAGAGTCGTGTGTGCTTGCGCAGGCATTGCGGTCGCTGTTTTCTACGCGTTTTTAGCAGACTTTGCGATATCGACGGTTCGCGCTCTTGTGCTCGCAGGTATTGTCCTCGCCCACAAGTCATGCTGCATTCGAGTAACGCCGCTGCAAATACTGCTTAGAACTTGTCTTGGTGTTTTTATTGTTGACCCTTTTGCCTGGCAGGATGCTGGCTTTTGGTTATCGATTTGCGCGGTAACCGCATTGTTTTTCAGTTCCTGGCGCTGGCGCCCGAGAGAGGGGCGCTTTGCCAGCTTTCGGCAACTTTGGTTCATTCAATGGGTGCTGTTAATTATTATGGCGCCGTTGTCGGTGTATTTATTCGGTGGGTTTTCGCTGTTCGCACCCCTGGTGAATTTACTGATACTGCCAATTATTAGCTTTTGGATTTTACCGTTGTCTCTTATTGCAACGGTGTGCAGCCTATCCGACGGTATCAGTTACGCGCAGTGGCTATGGCATATTGCGGAACAGCCGCTGACTTATGTCATGCCGTATTTAGAGAAGCTGAGTGGCCACCCGTCGAACTGGCTGGCAATCGACTCTCTAGCGGTTACCAGAGAAGCGCGTTTCGGTGCTTTATGGGCGCTTATTATTGCCTTTATTGTTCCAGTAGTCCGCAATTGGCAGCGAGCATTGCTGATTCTGTGTCTGCCGCTTTCCGCCTTTGTATTGCTCAATAATCGTGACGGCCAGCTGCGCGTTCACATGTTAGATGTTGGACAAAGTCAGGCGGTCGTTATTGAAAGAAATGGCCGTGCGTTGCTTATGGATACAGGTGTTTCTTACCATAGCGGGTTTAGTGTGGCAGAGCAGGTTATTGAACCCTTTTTAAGGTACCACGGGCTCGTGCCGGAGCTTGCCGTTATTAGTCATAAAGACATTGATCACAGCGGTGGTAAAGCGTATTTAGCAAAACGCTACCCGAACATAAAATGGCAAGGCGCTAAAACGAATAATCCTTGTGAGTCCGGGCGGGTTATTCACTGGAACGGTATGTCTTTGCATACCTACTGGCCGACAGCGTCCTATGCAAAAGGTGGTCAATTAAGCCGCAATAATGAGTCTTGTGTTGTTCAGTTACGCTGGAATGACTTTAAAATGTTGTTTCCCGGTGATATTGAAATGGCGGCAGAGCAGTCGTTACTCGCTTCTCTTGAGTCGAAAGGCGTGCTTAACTCCACCATACTTGCTGTTCCTCACCATGGGAGCAAAACCTCGACAAGCTGGCCTTTATTACAGGTGGTAAATGCCAAGGCTTACGTTATTAGTTATGGTGAACATCGTGGCTACAATTTCCCGCACCGTTATACTATACAGCGGCTAGAGCGCACCGGGTCGCCGTGGTACGGCACGCAGGAAGTCGGGCAAATAACAATAATCAGCGACGGGGACTCATGGAGTTTGGAGTTACCACATGAAAACAGGTAGAATGCACAAAGTTTTAATGACTTATATGAGACTACATGGATTCTCAGCAAAAAAAGAAAACAAGTTTTAAGCGCTTATTAGGCTATATCAAGCCTTATAAAATGGCCTTTTTCCTGGCTGTTGTCTGTATGATTGGCTACGCAGGCATAGACACTTTATTTATATCCCAAATTCAAACACTAATCGATGATGGTTTAACCGAACAAAACTCTAACGTTTTGCTTTACGGTGCGATTTTTGTTCCTGTTATTTTTGTTTTACGCGGCGTACTCAATGTTGGTTCAAGTTATTTTTTGAATTGGGTTGGCTTCAAGGTCGTCACAAAAATGCGCCAACAATTGTTTGATCATATGATGAAACTGCCGGTTAGCTTTCATGATCAGCATTCTACGGGCGACCTAATCTCGAAAATAACATATGACACACAACAGGTTTCAGAAGCGACTAGTAAAGCCGTATTGGTGTTAGTGAAAGAGGGAGCATTCGTTGCTGGGTTGTTAGGCTTGATGTTTTATCATAGTTGGCAACTTTCCTTAGTCTTCTTAGTGATAGGTCCGTTAATTGCTAAAATTGTAGCAATTGTTTCCCGACGTTTTCGTAAAGTCAGCAGCCGTATTCAAACCGCTATGGGCAATGTAACGACCACGGCAGAGCAAATGATTAATGGCCACAAGGTGGTCACGATGCACGAGGGGCAAAAGAAAGAATCGAAGCGCTTCGCTGAGATAAATAACACCACTCGCAATCAAAATATGAAGTTGGTCAATACTCGTGCAATTAGTACCGCAGTTATTCAATTTATCGCTTCTCTAAGTTTATCTATGGTGTTGGTTATTGCCAGCTTCCCAGAAATGCTGGGCGAGCTTTCTGCTGGTGCATTTACTACCTTACTTGGGGCTATGCTGATGCTGCTACGTCCGCTGAAACAACTAACTAACGTAAACAGCGATTTCCAGCGCGGTATTGCAGCGGCAACGAGCGTATTTACTATCCTCGACGAGCCTATCGAAATTGATAAAGGCTCAAAAGTGATTGACCGTGCGGCGGGTCATATTGAATTTGACGATGTCAGCTTCGGTTATCAGCAAGGCGACGATTTAGCGTTACAGCATGTCAGCTTTAACGTAGAGCCGGGCAAAACCATTGCGTTAGTAGGACGTTCCGGCAGTGGTAAGTCAACCATTTCGAACTTGCTGACGCGCTTTTATGACGTCGAGCAGGGGCGTATTTTGCTTGATGGCCACAACATTAATGACTACAAACTGAAATGTCTGCGTCGGCAGTTCGCGCTAGTGTCTCAGCATGTGACTTTATTTAATGACACTATCGCTAATAATATTGCTTATGGTGCGTCAAAAGAGGTGTCAAAAGACGACATAATAAGAGCTTCTGAGCAAGCTTATGTCACTGAATTTACCGACAACATGCCAAATGGTCTGGATACTATGGTGGGTGAAAACGGTGTTATGTTGTCTGGTGGTCAGCGTCAGCGTATTGCAATTGCACGGGCGCTTTTACAAGATGCACCAATACTTATTCTGGATGAAGCAACCTCGGCTCTTGATACCGAGTCTGAGCGCCATATTCAGCAAGCCTTAGGCGCATTACGACAAAACCGCACAGCGATTGTTATTGCACACAGGCTATCGACTATAGAGAACGCCGATGAAATTTTGGTCATGGACAATGGCGAGATCATTGAGCGAGGCACTCACCAGCAACTGCTCGATCAGGAAGGCGCATACTCGCAGCTGTATAACCTACAGTTCCACGGAGGCGCTTAATGTGGCTACAACAGCAGTGGTATAAGGCGCGTATTCATCCGCTTTTATTATTACTGGCGCCGCTGTCATTGCTGTTTTGGCTCCTGACAAACCTACGCCGCAGCTTCTACTTTATCGGCCCTTTTAGACGCTATAAAGCAGATGTGCCGGTTATTGTGGTGGGTAATATTAGTGTCGGTGGTACCGGTAAAACGCCGATGGTTATTGCGCTTTGTCAGTGGTTAAAAGAAGAAGGGTGGACACCCGGTATTGTTAGCCGGGGCTATGGCGCAAAAGGTCCATTCCCACACTCTATCAATGTCGGAGATGATGCAGAGAAGGTGGGTGACGAGCCTTTGGTTATTCGTAAACGAACCGACTGCCCTGTGATTATATCTCCTAAGCGCGTTGAAGCGGCTAAGTATATGGCCGAACAGCACCCTAATGTTGATATTATTATTTCTGACGATGGTCTCCAGCATTATGCACTGAAGCGTGATATTGAACTTATTATGTTGGACGCAGAGCGCGGCGTGGGGAATGGATGGTTGTTGCCGGCCGGCCCTCTTAGAGAAGGGCCATGGCGACTTAAAGGCTCACAATGGGTGGTATCAAATTATGGTCGCCACCCGTTTGCCCGCTATGTGACGGAAGTTGAGAACGGTCAGTGGTATCGGGTTAACGACGATGAACAAACCGAACTGGATAAAGAGCAACCCTATAATGCAGTTGCTGCTATAGGTTACCCTCAGCGATTTTTTAACTCTCTGAGAGACCAGGGTTTTGAGGTAAAGCAGACCGTGCCTTTTAATGATCATCACGAGTTCGTTGAAAGCGACTTTGATAACCTGACAGATTTACCGATATTAATGACCGAAAAAGACGCTGGCAAATGTCAGTCATTTGCTCGGGAAAATTGGTATTATCAGCCAATAGCGACCAAACTGCCTGACTCTTTGAAAGAGCAGTTATTGAAAGAACTGGAAAGGAAACAAAATGCCCATTGAAGCTAAGACGTTAAACATTTTGGCGTGCCCTAAGTGTAAGGGAAAGCTGGTTCATTATGCAGAGAAAGACGAACTGGTTTGTCGTGGTGAACAACTTGCCTATCCTATCAGTGAAGGTATTCCTGTTCTTATTGCCGATAAAGCCCGGGAAGTCAGCAATGAAGAGTTAGAAAAGGTTCCTTCATGAGTTTTACCGTTGTCATTCCTGCTCGCTATGGTTCGAGTCGTTTACCCGGTAAACCTTTAGCTGACATCGGTGGCAAGCCTATGGTTCAACATGTGTACGAACGTGCGCAGGAAAGTGGTGCAGGGCGGGTTATCGTTGCGACTGATGACAGCAGAATAGAAAGCGCGGTAAAAGCCTTTAGTGGTCAGGTATTAATGACCTCGCAGGATCACAACTCCGGTACTGAGCGCCTGGCGGAAGTAATAAGTAAGCTCAATATTGAAACGACCGAAGTGGTCGTCAATGTGCAGGGCGACGAACCTTTTATTCCACCTGAAATTATCCGTCAGGTCGCGGATAACCTGGCTAATCAGACGGCAGCACCCATGGCGACTCTGTCTGTACCCATTGAAGACGCAGAGGACGTATTTAACCCCAATGCAGTCAAAGTGGTTACTGACAGCAGAGGTTATGCATTGTATTTCAGCCGCGCGGCGATACCCTGGAACCGCGATGAATTTGCGAAAGAGCAGCCATTACAGCAGGCAGTTATTGAGAGTTATCAACGTCACATTGGTATTTATGCGTATCGTGCGGGTTTTGTATTGGACTACATTACCTGGGAAAGCAGCCCACTTGAGCATATTGAGTCATTAGAGCAGTTACGCGTACTTTGGCATGGCGAACGTATTCATGTCGCTGAGGCAATAAAAACGCCCGCGGCAGGTATCGACACTGAAGCCGACTTGCAGCGGGCGCGAGCACTGGCCAGCGGCTAAGCTGGCCTTGCCGAATGTCTTAGTCCATCTTTGACATTTGCGCATACTCATCTTCGAAGAAGAACTTCTCTTCCCCAAACGCAGGCTTAAGATGATGCAGCCATGTTGCATCCGGGTCATATTTTGCGAAGAACGGGCGTTGTACCCAGTCAGGATTACGGCCCTGAATAAAGCGCAATGCAAACACTTTCTCACCGGCAATTTCTGTCACACCCTGAACTTCGACTTTTCCTGGCCCGGCACTCATTGATGGCCCACGAACAGTACGGGCAATACCCGAAACTTGCTGGTACGCCTTTTGGAAAATTTCCCAAGTACGCTCAAGTGGTACTTCAAAGTAGCGTTTCGCACCGGTGTCACGTTCAACGAACATGTAGTATGGAATCATGCCCAGCTGCACTTGTTTCGTCCACATGTTTGCCCAAGCGTCCGGGTCATCATTAATGTGGCGCAGTAAAGGCGCCTGACAGCGAATTTGCACGCCAGTGCTGCGTAAACGACGAATGGCTTCCTGACACACTTCAGTGCGTAGCTCATTCGGGTGGTTAAGGTGCGCCATAATGGACACGTGTTTACCACCATTAACCAGACGTTCAAGTAGGCGCAGCATTTCGTCTGCATCCGGGTCGGTAATAAAACGATACGGCCAGAAAGTCAGAGACTTAGTACCGATACGAATGGTTTTAATGTGTTCAAACTCAGGCTTCAGCAACCCCTCAAGGTATTCCGCTAACTTACGTGTGCGCATAACCATCGGGTCGCCGCCCGTTACCAGTAAGTCTGTCACTTCTTTGTGCTGTGCCAAGTAGCGATGCAGCTGATCGGCGTCGTTAGAGTTAAACCGTGTTGCCTTGCCCACAAACTGTGCCCAACGGAAGCAGAAAGTACAGTAAGAATGGCAGTATTGCCCCTGCGCAGGGAAAAACAGAACAGTTTCACGGTATTTGTGCTGCATGCCCGGTAATGGCTCGCCATCCACATGAGGCACGTTCATCTGCATTTGTCCGGCCGGGTGCGGGTTCATTTCCTCACGTAACTGTGTTGCCAGGTCAAACACTTCATTCGTTGTGTGTTTACCCGACATTAAGTCAGCCATGCGCTGAAACGCAGACGGCTCAAGCATGTCTTTTTGTGGGAAAGTTAGCTGAAACAGCGGATCGTTGGGTACATTTTCCCAATCAATAAGCTCGTTAAACACATATTCATTGACCCGAAATGGCAGTACGTTGGCAACGACTTTCATTTCAAAACGCATATCAGCAGGCACTTTGTTCAATGCTTCTATTTTATCAAGCTGTCGGTGCTGATAGACCTTGAATCGACGAGGTTTAATGATGGGTTGTTGTACGTTAACTACTTGCTGCATAAGCCTCTCTGTAATTATCTGCAGTAAGTGACAGACACTCACTGAAAATGAAATCGGCCTTGTCGCTATGGGTGGCCAGCGAAATGCGACGTAGTATAAATAAATTGAAGGGCAGTTGCACGTTTTCTAAGGAATAAAAAGCAACGTACACGAACTAATTGTCGGTATCTTCGGGAAAATTATTGAATTTAGAGCAATAAAAAAGGCGCTCATCGAGCGCCTTTGTAAGCAGTAGTTAGCCTTACTTTTTAATCGGGCTAAATTCACGCTGTGTGTAGCCAGTGTACAACTGACGAGGACGACCAATTTTCTGGTTTGCTTCGCCCATCATTTCGTGCCAGTGAGACACCCAGCCAACAGTACGTGACAGTGCAAAGATAACGGTAAACATATTCGTTGGAATACCGATAGCTTTCAGCACGATACCTGAGTAGAAGTCGACGTTCGGGAAGAGTTTCTTCTCGATGAAGTAGTCGTCTTCAAGCGCAATGCGCTCCAGCTCCATAGCAACGTCCAGTAATGGATCATCACGGTTAAGCTCTTTCAGTACTTCGTGGCATGACTCGCGCATAACTGTTGCACGTGGGTCAGTGTTTTTGTAAACACGGTGTCCAAAGCCCATCAGACGGAATGGGTCGTTCTTGTCTTTGGCTTTCTCAATGTACTTAGGAATGTTCTCAACAGAGCCAATTTCAGCCAGCATACGCAAGCACGCTTCGTTAGCACCACCGTGAGCCGGTCCCCACAATGACGCAACACCCGCTGCGATACATGCATATGGGTTTGCACCTGAAGAACCTGCTAAACGCACAGTTGAGGTTGATGCGTTTTGTTCGTGGTCTGCGTGCAACGTGAAGATACGGTCCATAGCGCGAGCAACCGCCGGGCTAATTTCGTAGTCTTCAGCAGGTACAGAGAACATCATGTTTAAGAAGTTTTCTGCGTATCCTAAGTCGTTACGTGGGTAGACGAACGGTTGGCCGATGCTGAATTTGTATGCCATTGCTGCAATCGTTGGGATTTTAGCAATTAAGCGATACGCACTGCGCAGACGCTGATTTTCATCATGAATGTCTAAGTCATCGTGGTAGAACGAAGACAAAGCACCCGTGACAGCACATAGCATTGCCATTGGGTGTGCGTCGCGGCGGAATCCGTTAAAGAAGTTGTGGATGCCCTGATGCACCATTGTATGTTTAGTAATAGTGCTCTTGAATTCTTGGTACTGTTCTTCAGTTGGCGCTTCGCCGTGCAACAACATGTAGCAAACTTCTAAATAGTTTGCCTTTGTTGCAAGCTCACCGATAGGGTAACCGCGGTGTAAAAGCACACCGTTTTCGCCATCGATGTAGGTGATAGCCGACTCGCAAGAGCCCGTAGCCAGGAACCCTGGGTCAAAAGTGAAGTAACCATGTTTTCCCAGTGTTCGGACGTCAACTACATCCTTACCTGCCGATGGTGAAAGTACTGGCAGTTCAATGGATTGGCCGTCAATCTGTAAAGTGGCTTTACGATCAGCCATAAGGAAATCTCCTCACTGTTTACTTTGAAAAAGTGGGCTAATTTAACTCGATCATGCCCGTAAATGTCAATTTAATTCGCAGAACGTGAACTAATTCTAGCAAAGTATACGTAGTGAAGATGAAGAAAAGATTACTCTTTTTTGAGTTAAGTTAGACTTTAGTCGCATGGCTAAACAGTTTGCTTATCGAATCATTGTTTTGTCGTTGTAAAATGTGGCTTGGGTCGATATACTCTTTCACCGTATTTGTGACAAATATCTTGTTACACACACGTGAAAGACATTTCTTTTGTGCTTTATTAAAAGGCAATCTATCGTGAAAAAAGAAAGACCTGTTAATTTAGACTTATCAACTATTAAATTTCCTGCCGCTGCCAAAGCATCTATTTTGCACCGTATCTCAGGTGTCGTAATGCTGGTGTCTCTTGTCTTCCTTATTTGGGCTTTTGCTGTTTCCCTTAGTGGACCAGAAGGCTTTGCTCAAATCGAAAACCTGATGACCAGCTTTATCGCTAAATTTATTGGCTGGGGTATTTTGACAGCGCTAGGATTTCACTTAATTATTGGCCTGCGTCACTTAGTCATGGACATGGGCTACTGGGAAGAGCTCGATTCGGGAAGAACCAGCGCGGTTATTTCAATTGTGCTTTCTATTCTTCTTTCCGTGCTAGTAGGAGTTTGGCTATGGTAACAGCAGCAGCTACTTTCGGACGCAGTGGCTCGCACGATTTCATTCTTCTTCGTGCCAGCGCTATCGTTATTTGTTTATACGCATTATTCATGGCGGGCTTTTTCATTTCTACGCCAGATGTCACCTATGAAGTTTGGAGTGGGTTATTTGCTAACATCTGGATGAAAGTGGCCACTATGCTGGTTCTGACAGCCGTTCTTATCCACGGTTGGATTGGCATTTGGCAGGTACTGACTGACTACGTAAAAGCCGCTGGCTTACGTGCTTTCATTCAGCTGGTTTTCAGCGTTGGTCTCATCGCTGTTTGGCTCACTGGCTTATTCGTACTGTGGGGTGTTTAAGTGAACGTTAAAACTTTAGAATTTGATGCAGTGGTGATTGGTGCTGGCGGTGCCGGCATGCGAGCAGCGCTGCAAATTTCCCAGGAGGGAATGAGCTGTGCGTTGATGTCGAAAGTGTTTCCAACGCGCTCTCACACAGTTTCTGCACAAGGTGGTATTACCGTTGCTTTAGGTAATGCACACGAAGATGACTGGCAATGGCACATGTTCGATACCGTGAAAGGGTCGGACTACATTGGTGACCAGGACGCTATTGAATACATGTGTAAAGCGGGTCCGGAAGCTATTCTGGAACTGGAAAACATGGGCTTACCTTTCTCACGTTTTGAGAACGGTAAAGTTTATCAGCGTCCATTTGGTGGTCAGTCAAAAGAATTTGGTGGCGAGCAAGCCGCTCGTACCGCAGCAGCTGCTGACCGTACTGGTCACGCACTTCTGCATTTGCTGTATCAGCAAAACGTTAAGAACAAAACCACCGTGTTCTCTGAGTGGTATGCGCTCGATCTTGTGAAGAACCAAGACGGTGCTATCACGGGTGTAACAACTCTGAACATGGAAACGGGCGAAGTTTATTACGTGAAAGCTAAAGCGGTTGTGTTAGCAACCGGTGGTGCTGGTCGTATCTACGCTTCAACCACGAATGCACACATCAATACCGGTGACGGTGTTGGCATGGCGTTACGTGCAGGTGTCCCTGTGCAAGACATGGAAATGTGGCAGTTCCACCCAACCGGTATTGCCGGTTCAGGCTGTCTGGTAACCGAAGGTTGCCGTGGTGAAGGTGGTTACCTGTTAAATAAAGACGGCGAACGGTTCATGGAGCGCTATGCACCAAACGCAAAAGACTTAGCGTCGCGTGACGTTGTTGCCCGCTCCATGATGACCGAAATTCGTGAAGGCCGCGGTTGTGAAGGTCCTTGGGGCACACACCTTAAGTTGAAACTGGATCACTTAGGCAAAGAAACGCTGGAAAGCCGTTTGCCAGGTGTTTGTGACCTGTCTCGCACCTTTGCTCACGTTGACCCGGTTAAAGAACCTATTCCGGTTATTCCAACCTGTCACTACATGATGGGTGGTATCCCAACCGACGTTAATGGTCAGGCTCTGACCGTTGATGACAAAGGTGAAAGCAAACCAGTGCCAGGTCTATTCGCTTGTGGTGAAATTGCCTGTGTATCTGTTCACGGTGCTAACCGCTTGGGCGGTAACTCATTGCTTGACCTTGTCGTATTTGGTCGTGCGACCGGTATGCACTTAGGTGAAACCTTAGCGGCTAATAGTGAAGCGCGTGAATCTTCAGCATCTGATGTTGAAGCGGCAATGACTCGTTACAACCGTTGGGAAAACACACAAAAAGGTGAAGACCCGGCGCAAATTAAGAAAGACCTGCAAAACTGCATGCAAATGAACTTCTCGGTATTCCGTGAAGGCGACGCAATGGCGGAAGGTCTGAAAGAATTGAAAGAAATTCGTGAGCGCTTGAAGCATGCACGTTTAGACGACACGTCGAAAGAGTTCAATACTCAGCGTGTCGAGTGTATGGAACTTGATAACTTAATGGAAACGGCATACTCAACTGCGGTTGCAGCAAACTTCCGTACTGAAAGCCGTGGCGCGCACAGCCGTGCTGACTATCCTGACCGTGACGACGAAAAATGGTTGGTTCACTCTGTTTACCGCCCAGAATCTGAAGACATGGTTACTCGTCAGGTTAATATGGCACCGAAACTGCGCGAAGCTTTCCCTCCGAAAGCTCGTACGTACTAATTAAGGGGTTAAAGCGATGAAAACATTGAATATTTCGATTTATCGTTACAACCCGGATGTTGATGACGCACCTTACATGAAGGACTACACCCTAGAGGTGGAAGAAAACCAAGACATGATGGTGCTGGACTTGCTTATTAAATTGAAAGAGCAAGATCCGTCGTTGGCGTTCCGGCGTTCATGCCGTGAAGGCGTTTGTGGCTCTGACGGCCTCAATATCAATGGTAAAAATGGGTTGGCGTGTATTACGCCAACATCAGCATTGAAAGGCAGCAAAATTGTCATTCGTCCATTGCCAGGCTTACCGGTTATTCGTGACCTTATTGTTGATATGAGCCAGTTCTATCAGCAGTACGAGAAGATTAAGCCGTACCTGATTAACGACGACAAAACGCCACCAGCGCGTGAGCGTCTGCAGTCTCCTGAAGAGCGTGCTAAGCTTGATGGACTGTATGAATGTATTTTATGTGCATGTTGTTCAACATCATGCCCGTCGTTCTGGTGGAACCCTGACAAGTTCATCGGTCCTGCTGGCCTGTTGCACGCGTATCGTTTCTTAATCGATAGCCGTGACACAGCAACCGACGAGCGCTTGGATGATTTAGACGACGCATTCAGTGTGTTCCGTTGCCACGGCATTATGAACTGCGTCAATGTTTGTCCAAAAGGGTTGAACCCAACTAAGGCTATTGGCCACATTAAATCGATGCTGTTGAATCGCGCGGTTTAAAAACCAACGGCGCGTCAATTTGAACGGTTTATGTTGTGGATAGCCATCCCACAAAGGATGGCTATTTTTTTATAAAATCGGTTTACATATTTAGGTGAAGGAAACGCAATGCAAGACGGTGTAATGCGTGAATGGCTAGAAACTTCGCATCTAGCCGGTGGGAACGTTGCCTACATTGAGCAAATGTTTGAAGCGTATCTGGATGATCCGACCGCTGTCAGCGATGAATGGCGTAAGGTCTTCGATGCTCTGCCAAGCGATGGTCAGGTAACAGATACCAAAATGAGCGATGTTCGCGAACAGTTTCGCGAAGCGGCGAAGAACAAACTCAAACAGTCTGGTGGCGGCAGTTCAGCCAGCGACCAAAAGCAGGTTAAAGTCTTACAGCTGATTAACGCCTACCGTTTCCGTGGCCACCAACACGCTAACTTAGATCCGCTTGGATTGTGGAAACAAGACACGGTTCCTGATCTTTCTCTCGACTTCCACGAGCTTTCCAAAGACGACTTAGATCGCGAGTTCAACGTGGGTTCGCTTGCCGTTGGCAGCGAAACCATGAAATTGAAAGATATTCACCAAGCGTTGGAAAACATTTACTGCGGCTCTATTGGGGCTGAGTACATGCACATCGTTTCTACTGAAGAGAAGCGTTGGATTCAGCAGCGTTTAGAAGGCTCTTTAGGTAAAGCGAAGTTCGACAAAGAGCAACAAACCAAAATTCTGCGTGAGCTGATTTCTGCTGACGGTCTGGAAAAATACTTAGGCTCAAAATTCCCGGGCGCTAAGCGTTTTTCATTAGAAGGCGGCGACAGCCTGGTACCGCTTCTTAAAGCGTTAATTTCTCGCTCTGGCGAGCAAGGCGCAAAAGAAGTGGTTATTGGTATGGCTCACCGCGGGCGTTTGAACGTTTTAGTGAACGTCTTAGGTAAGAAGCCACAAGACTTATTTGACGAGTTCGCAGGTAAGCACGGCGAAAGCAAGGGCTCTGGTGACGTTAAGTATCACATGGGCTTTTCTTCGGACTTCGCTACGCCGGGCGGCGATGTGCACTTGGCACTGGCCTTCAACCCGTCTCACTTAGAAATTGTAAACCCAGTTGTCATGGGGTCTGTACGTGCTCGTATGGATCGCTTAGAAGACAAGGTTGGCGAAAAAGTTCTGCCAATTACCATTCACGGTGATTCGGCTATTGCCGGTCAGGGTGTGGTACAAGAAACCTTTAACATGTCGCAGACCCGAGCGTATCAGGTTGGCGGCTCAGTACGTATTGTTGTGAACAACCAAGTCGGCTTCACAACGTCTAAACAAGAAGATGCGCGTTCAACTCAGTACTGTACTGATATTGCGAAAATGGTGCAGGCGCCAATTTTCCACGTCAATGCAGACGACCCGGAAGCGGTTGTTTTCGTTACGCAATTAGCGCTCGATTATCGTAATACCTTTAAGCGTGACGTAGTTATCGACCTTGTTTGCTATCGCCGTCACGGCCATAACGAAGCGGACGAGCCAAGTGCAACGCAGCCGTTGATGTACGCAAAAGTTAAGAAGCATCCAGTGGCGCGAGAGTTGTATGCAAAACGCTTAAACGAATCAGGTGCCGTCAGCGAAGAAGACGCTAAGCAGTGGATACAAGATTACCGCGATGCATTGGATAAGGGTGAAGTCGTTGTCGAAGAACACCGCCCAATGCGTGCGCATTCAGTCGACTGGTCACCGTACATTGGTAATGACTGGGACGTTGAGTATGACTACAAAGTATCAGCGAAGAAGTTAAAAGAGCTGGCGGATAAAATTTCTTCGTATCCGGAAGAGCATAAGCTGAACTCGCGTGTTGCCAAGGTCTATCAAGAGCGCCAGAAAATGGCGAAAGGTGACAAAGCGTTGGACTGGGGCTTTGCAGAAAGCCTGGCTTACGCAACTTTAGTAGACCAAGACGTCCATATTCGTTTAACAGGTCAGGATTCAGGCCGCGGTACGTTTTTCCACCGTCATGCAGTATTGCATAATCAGGACGATGCTAGCGTCTATATGCCTCTGAACAATATCAGAGACGATCAGGGCCAAATTGAAATTTATGACTCAGTGCTGTCAGAAGCAGCTGTACTTGCGTTTGAGTATGGTTACGCAACGGCAGAACCAAAATCACTGATTATGTGGGAAGCTCAGTTCGGTGACTTCGCTAACGGCGCTCAGGTAGTTATTGACCAGTTCCTCAGTTCCGGTGAGCAGAAGTGGGGCCGTTTATGCGGACTGACTCTGTTATTACCGCACGGCTACGAAGGACAGGGGCCAGAGCACTCTTCAGCACGTCTGGAGCGTTTCTTACAGCTTTCTGCTGATCACAACTGGTCAGTCTGTGTGCCAACCACTCCGGCACAAGTATTTCACATGATTCGCCGTCAACAACTGCGTCCGGTTCGCCGTCCGCTTGTTGTTATGACGCCGAAATCATTGTTGCGTCATCCTCTGGCTATCTCAGAGATGAGCGAGCTTGAAAATACCGGTTTCCAAAATGCGATTGGCGAAATCGACTCTTTGGATCCGAAAAAAGTAAAACGCGTGGTGTTATGCTCTGGTAAGGTTTATTACGACTTACTGAAAGAGCGCCGCGACCGTGAACAAGACGAAGTGGCTATTATCCGTATCGAACAGTTGTATCCGTTCCCTGCGGAAGAAGTAGCCGATATCATGAAAGATTATCAACACGTCAAGGACTTTGTCTGGTGTCAGGAAGAGCCGCAGAACCAAGGTGCCTGGTATAGTAGCCAGCATCATTTCTGGGCTGCGATACCTTCCGGTGCTCAATTAACTTATCGTGGTCGGGACGCGTCAGCGGCTCCTGCGGTAGGTTATTTATCAGAGCACAACAAACAGCAACAAAAACTCGTTGACGAAGCGCTAACCATTAAATAGGTGAAGATGAACCATGGCGATTGATATTAAAGTTCCTCAATTACCCGAATCTGTTGCAGATGCTACCATCGCAACATGGCACGTAAAACCTGGCGATAAAGTATCGCGCGACCAAAATTTGGTGGACATCGAAACCGATAAGGTAGTGCTTGAAGTTGTCGCAGAAGCTGACGGTGTTTTAGGCGAAATTACTGCTGAAGAAGGCACCACAGTCACTGCTGACGAAGTGATTGGTAAAATCGAAGAAGGTGACGGCGCAGCAAGCTCTGACTCTAAGAAAGAAGAAAAGTCAGACGACAGCGACAAAAAAGCCGATAAGAAAGACGACAAAAAAGACTCTGGCTCTTCTGAGAAAAAAGGCTCAGGCGAGAAGATGAACGTTACCGTTCCTCAATTACCAGAGTCGGTTTCTGATGCCACCATTTCAGCTTGGCACGTTAAAGAAGGCGACGAAGTTAAGCGCGACCAGAACTTAGTCGACATTGAAACCGACAAAGTGGTTCTGGAAGTCGTTGCTCCTGCTGACGGTGTGTTAGTTAAAATTGAACACGACGAAGGCGCAACGGTTGGTGCTGACGACGTTATCGGTATTGTGGAAGCGGGTGCTTCTTCAGGCGGTAGCGCAAGCAAATCAGACGATAGCAAGTCTGAGTCTGCTGCTGAAAGCAAAGACGACGGCGGTGACAGCGAAGTAGCTGGCCCTGCAGTGCGTCGCTTATTAGGCGAACACGGCCTTAAGCCAAGTGACGTTAAAGGCACGGGTAAAGGCGGACGTGTCACCAAAGAAGACGTTGAGAAACACGTGAAAGCAGGCTCATCATCTAAGTCTTCGGACAGCAGCAAGCAGCAATCTGCACAACCTGCAGTTTCAGGTGACCGCGACCAGAAACGTGTACCTATGACACGTTTGCGTAAGCGTATTGCAGAGCGTCTGCTACAAGCGAAAAATGACACGGCCATGTTGACGACGTTCAACGAAATCAACATGAAGCCAATTATGGACTTGCGCAAGAAGTATAAAGACGTCTTTGAAGAAACTCATGACACACGTCTTGGTTTCATGGGCTTCTACGTTAAAGCAGTAACAGAAGCACTGAAACGCTTCCCTGACGTGAATGCGTCTATCGACGGTGATGACATTGTTTACCACAACTACTTTGATGTGAGCATCGCGGTATCAACGCCACGTGGTTTGGTAACGCCGGTTCTGCGTGATACAGACAAAATGTCAATTGCAGATATGGAAAAAGGCATTCGCGAGCTGGCTATTAAAGGTCGTGACGGTAAGTTAACCCTTGATGAAATGCAGGGTGGTAACTTCACTATCACTAACGGTGGTGTCTTTGGTTCACTGTTATCCACGCCAATTTTGAACCCACCTCAAAGCGCAATTCTGGGTATGCATAAAATTCAGGAGCGCCCAATGGTTGTCGACGGTAAGATTGAGATCTTGCCAATGATGTACTTAGCTCTGTCTTACGACCACCGTATTATCGATGGTAAAGAATCGGTTGGCTTCCTGGTCACCGTAAAAGAGCTGTTAGAAGATCCTCAACGTCTTATCCTGGATATCTAAAGACGCTGAGAACCAGCCGCAATGCTAATTTAGCTTGCGGCTGTTAATTTTGCGCCGTTCACGTTAAAATTCGGCGCGGTATTCGGGTAGGCAGCAGGTAAGCTGCTTTTGTTGTTTCAACGAATCGGAAGAGCATCATGAATTTGCATGAGTATCAGGGTAAGCAACTCTTTAAAGAGTTCGGTTTACCAGTATCTGAAGGTTTTGCGTGCGACACAGCTGATGAAGCTGTAGAAGCGGCAAAGCGTATTGGTGGCGACATTTGGGTCGTAAAATGTCAGGTTCACGCAGGCGGCCGTGGTAAAGCGGGCGGTGTGAAGCTGGTTAAAAGTTTAGACGAAGTTCGTGCATTCGCAGAACAGTGGTTAGGCAAAAACTTAGTAACTTTCCAAACCGACGAGAAAGGTCAACCGGTTGCTAAGATTTTGGTTGAAAGCTGCACTGACATTGCTGACGAGCTTTACTTAGGCGCAGTTGTTGACCGTGGTTCACGTAAAATCGTGTTCATGGCGTCAACTGAAGGCGGCGTAGAAATCGAAACCGTTGCTGAAGAAACGCCAGAGAAAATTCTGAAAGTTGAAATTGACCCAACGGTTGGCCCTCAGCCATACCAAGGTCGCGAATTAGGTTTCAAACTGGGTTTAACGCCAGATCAAGTTAAGCAGTTCACCAAAATCTTCTTAGGCTTGGCGAACATGTTTGAAACTTATGACTTAGCGCTGTTGGAAATTAACCCGTTGGTTATCACTGACGAAGGCAACTTGCACTGCCTGGATGCGAAAGTCGGCATCGACAGCAACGCATTGTACCGTCAGCCGAAAATCCAGGAAATGCACGATCCGTCGCAAGAAGACTCTCGTGAAGCGGAAGCGGCTAAGTGGGAACTGAACTACGTAGCGTTAGACGGTAACATCGGTTGTATGGTTAACGGCGCAGGTTTGGCGATGGGTACTATGGACATCGTTAAGCTGAGCGGCGGCGAGCCAGCTAACTTCCTTGACGTTGGTGGCGGCGCGACAAAAGAGCGTGTTTCTGAAGCGTTCAAAATTATCTTGTCTGACAGCTCTGTTAAAGCCGTATTGGTTAACATCTTCGGTGGTATCGTTCGTTGCGACATGATCGCAGAAGGTATCATTGGCGCGGTTGAAGAAGTCGGCGTTAAAGTACCAGTGGTTGTTCGCCTTGAAGGTAACAACGCTGAACTGGGTACACAGAAATTGAACGAAAGTGGCCTGAACATTATCGCTGCAGAAAACTTGTCTGATGCTGCCGATAAAGTGGTTGCTGCGGCAGGAGGTCAATAATGAGCATTTTGATCGATAAAAACACCAAAGTAATCTGTCAGGGTTTCACTGGCGGTCAGGGTACTTTCCACTCTGAGCAAGCAATTGCTTACGGTACGCAAATGGTTGGCGGTGTAACACCTGGTAAAGGTGGTCAAGAGCACTTAGGCCTGCCTGTATTCAACACCGTAAAAGAAGCGGTAGAAGCAACTGGCGCAACTGCATCAGTTATCTACGTACCGGCTCCTTTCTGTAAAGATTCAATCATCGAAGCAGCAGACGCTGGTATCGAACTGATTGTTTGTATTACTGAAGGTATCCCTACGCTGGATATGCTTTACGTTAAAGAATACCTGACGCACAAAGGCGTGCGCATGATCGGTCCAAACTGCCCGGGTGTTATCACTCCGGACGAGTGCAAAATCGGTATCATGCCTGGCCACATCCACAAGAAAGGTAAAGTGGGTATCGTGTCACGTTCAGGTACATTGACGTACGAAGCGGTTAAGCAGACTACTGACGCAGGTTTTGGTCAGTCTAGCTGTGTTGGTATCGGTGGTGACCCTATCCCGGGTTCTAACTTCATCGATATTCTGGAACTGTTCGAAAAAGATCCAGAAACCGAAGCTATCGTTATGATCGGTGAAATCGGCGGTACAGCAGAAGAAGAAGCGGCAGAGTACATTAAAAACAATGTCTCTAAGCCGGTTGTTTCTTACATTGCTGGTGTTACTGCTCCTCCGGGCAAACGTATGGGCCACGCTGGTGCCATCATTGCCGGCGGTAAAGGTACTGCTGACGAGAAATTCGCTGCACTTGAAGCAGCAGGCGTTAAAACTGTACGCAGCCTAGCCGACATCGGCAAAGCTGTTGCAGAGAAAACTGGCTGGTAATATCCCGCCAACGCTTAAACAAAACCCGGCCTTCGCGCCGGGTTTTTTGTGACTGCTTTCTAAGGAAAAAGAGTTCGCTATCACGGAGACGCTACGAGCACATCCTTGTGGGCTTGACGAAGGCCATCCTTGGCCTTCGACACTCCGTGATAGCGAACTCTTCTTCCTTGCGCTGCCACAAAGCGATCTTCCTGGGTATTTGATGATCACCTAGTCGCATTGCTTGACCTGCAATTGACACTAAAACATGTGCATTGGAACGTTGTAGGGCCGAACTTCATTGGTGTGTACGAAATGTTAGATCCGCAAGTAGACGCAGTGCGAGAAATGACTGATACCATCGCAGAGCGAATTGCAATGTTAGGTGGAGTTCCAGTAGGTACGCCTAAAGCGATTTCAGAGCGTCGCAGATGGGAAGACTACTCTTTAGGTAAAGGGGTAGTGGCAGAGCATTTAGTTGCTCTGGACAAAGTTTACAATGGCGTCAACGGTGACCACCGAGAAGCTATGGAAATACTGGCTGAGCTCGATCCAGTATCTGAAGACATGTTAACCTGGGTGAGTTAGAGCAGTTTCAGTGGCTTGTCCGCGCCCATATTGAATCGTCCTCTGGCGAATTGAAAAATTAATTTTATTCAGTGATTAAAGCTTTGCAGCAAGCTATAAAGGGCGCACTCAAATACAAAAGCTAACCCTCAATGTTGCCGCGGTAGGTTTTCATCATGTCCAAATTCATCGTCCTTGTTGATCTTTTTCTTGGGGGCCGTCATAAGTTGTTTGTCGACGACTGAGTTTTTTAGCCAATCTTCGATAACAGAGTTGATGTGATTATCGTAAATCATCATTTCAATATGACCGCGGTTATCCAGTGTTTCTATTTGAATCGTGTCAATGTTTTCCAGGCGTTTGACTTGGTCGGAATCACTGATTTTGTCTAGCGAGCCGATTATAATTAATGTCTGAGGCAGCGATTTCCCTGACTGACGCAATAAAACACGTGGTGTGGATAGCCGACGCGAACTGGTTTGGTGGTTGATAAGCACTTCTTCGAAGGTCTCTTGTAGCCATTGGTCAGATACGAACGAAGTGATAAATGAGCTTGAGCTTTTAGCCATACGCAGTGCGGCCGGAGTGAAGTCGGTCATGGGGGCGACAGCGATAAATCGAGCGATATTGCCATACGATTCAATGTACTGCGCAGCGATGGAAGCACCATAAGATTTGCCATATAAAATTATGGGTAGCTGATATTGCCGCTTTAGCTTTGTGACTAACCGGTGCAGACGCCTAACATCTGCTTGGCCAAAGCTCACCGGTTGGTCCTGTGCAGTACCGTGCCCAAGTAAATCAACGATAGCTGTGTGGTAGCCTTGTAGCTGCAGCGCGATGCTATCAAAAAGAACCGACTGAGCATTGGTACTGTAGCTGTGCAATAGAATTACGATACCTTTGGCGCGAATTGTTTTATTAACTGAAGGTTCGAGCTCCAAGTGATATTTTCTTACTGGATCTATACCTTCCGGTGCATCGGTATAGGTAAAGGTTAAGTCAAGTGTCGGCGGTACATAATCACTGGTCAGCGTTTCGGCATCACCAAAATAGAACGGTAAGTGTTGCTTGCTAGACAATGTGCGCTTCTGTAAATGATAAATTTTTAATAGTTCGCTTTCATTAACCCCCTCAATAACAAGGTTGTCGCCACCCGGGTAGAGTACCTGTTGTTCGACGAAGTGCGCACAGCCTACGGCAAAACTTAATAGCAGTCCTACGATGATGGCTTTAACTGAGGAGTCTAAATTCATGTGAGTTAAGTTCTCTTTAATAATTTAATTATTCAATATTACAAGCTTAATTACCCTGCAAAGTCATTACTTCATCAAAGCGCAACTCGCCAGATATGACTTTTGGGTTACGTTTTAAAGCATTGACGATAGCATCTCCCCAGCGTTCGTTGGTGCGTTTAGACAATGCGATTAGTATCTCATTAGGCGTGTTGGGGTTAGCTGCCAGAGTTAAGTCGGTGCCGATCTGGCCTTCTTTGTTGTATAAGGACACCAGCGTATCAACAGGCGTTGATGGATTACCTGCCACTCTGTTGTCCAGTTCGTAGCCATAGTCTATATCGGCTTTTGCAAGTTCGGTTAACCTGTGCGAAGAAGTTGTTGGATCAGCCGCAGCGATTAAAGCACTATTTAATTGCATGGCGGTATAAGTGGTGTTAGTTGCATAGCCGACAAATAAAAAAATCAATGCGGCGGTGATAACGGATTTAAACCGATGCCCTTGCGCGAGTGCTCGCATAAAATGAAAAATCGCAATCGATAAAATAACCAGAGCACAACGTTAATGATGAGCGAGTAAACTGTGACAATGCCACCTTGTGCGTCAGGTACAGTCTCGGTGACACGGGGTTGAGCTGTGTAAGTAGTGAAGGCAATGGCAAAGCTTATAAATATAGCAATTAAGCCTGCCTTCCATTGTTTGAGTTTCTTAAGAAGTATCATGTAAGTTCCTTTTAACAGTTAACATCCCCCGGAAGTTGGCGCTGACGCTGCTGTTATGGCAGGCATAATCACAGCAACCATAACCGCCGCTTCAATGGCCTGGACAGCTTCTTTAGCGGCTTTAGACACAAGTTCACCATTTTCCAGCTGCTTAATGCGTTGTTTGCGGTCTTTCAGCTCTTGCTTACTGAACACCTGTGGCAGTAGCTTGGCACTATTGGCTAATGCGACGGCAATAGCGATGCGAGGCTCAATATCTTCGCTATCACTGAGTACCGCATCACGCATGGCCTGACGCAATTCCTGTTCTGGTTGCGGGTTTACTTCGGGGTAAACCTGGCGTTCGAACAGCCACAACACTTTCTCTTTTTCATGAGACACAATGCCGTCATCAGCTAATGCTTGTGCAACTTTATGTTTCAGGTTCTTAATGCCGCCGAGTTTTTGCACCCAGTCCTTGAGTTTACGCGGACGTTTGGCTTCAGCGATCATCGTTAAAGCTTCATCTAACAACGCATCGCTAGTAGGGCTGTCATCGAGCACTGCAACTTTGTTTTTATTATTTTCATCAGCCTTAATTCGGCCGAGCATTAAAAGTTCAGCGGCTATAGCTCCGGCGGTGGCATACTCCACGTACATGCCGTTCATGGTGCCCTTTTCCTCGCACAATGCGAGTAGCATAATGGCTTCGTAGAGTTTTAAATTATCTGGCATGACGTACCTGTCTTTTTAGGTTTCTCTATCATTTAGTATTGATGATATTAGATACACCCTCAACAACATTTTTTAGTTGGGATTGACCATTTGAATCTTGAAAACCGTGATCAAGTCCCGGCAGCATCTTTAGTGTTATATGTTTAGCGCTATCGGAAATAATTTTATTTATTTCTTGTCTCGTTTGCTCAGGGTCGACACTTGTATCTTCCAGTGACTGTATTATAAATACCGGAGCATCAATCGTCTTGAGAGGCTTGAGTAGGTCTCGCTCTAATGCATCTTTCCAAAATGCGTAACCGTGTCCACTGACGTTGACCTGAAAAGGCTCCTTACTTTGTTTAATTTGGTCCGCAAATTGTCTAAAACCTTGTAAGGCCTGATTACGTTGGCCTTCTGGCACCGTCTGTTTAATGCTGAATTCGATATCATGCTGAAAGCTGGAAGAACCCGAGTTTAACGCTAGTACAGAATGCAAGCCCGAAACTCGTTCGGCTGCAGCTAGAGCTATAGAGCCCCCTTCGCTGCCACCAGCGACTATGACTTTGTCATAGGAGTTCTTAAAAGCGTCGATGAGTTGAACCCCGTCATTAATTCGCTGCGTCATTGTGCCGTGTTGAAGGTATTTGGTAGGGCAGTCATCTCGCTCTCCAGAGGCATAGGGTAGGCTATCATCAATGCCATACTTCTCAATCGTCAACAGAGCGGAATTAGGAGCTAGAGTTTGCCAAATAGTCGTAACTGACGTCATGTGACGAACGCTGTTACAGTCTGATCCCTGAAAAATCACCAGCAGATTATCAGCAGCGGCGTTATCTAAGTAATATCGAATTTCTGTGCCATCATCACGCAGGTATTTTTCGCCGGCTATGGCTGGAGAGGTGCTTAAGACTACTAAAATTGAAATCAGGAAAGCGATTTTCATTATTTTAAATTGTTATCGAGTAAGAATTCTTAGTGGAAAACATTTGAATAAAGTTCCATTTACCTTCCGCTTAAGAAAATTGATCGTCAAACAACCTTTATTTAACAATATTATCAATTATCTTCTATGCTTAATGTAAGTTCGACGTCTCACCGATAAATTAAGCAACGGCTAATTTTTATGACGAATAACCGCGACAAGCAAATTAGCGAAGCACGGTTCCATAAGCTCTTCGATGATACACAAGCTATGTCTATTCAAGGCTATCGCGTGGATGGCTCGGTCGTCTATTGGAATGCCGCTTCAGAAAGAATATACGGTTATTCCACCAGCGAAGCGCTTGGGCGCAGCCTTTTTGACTTAATTATCCCTCATGAGATGCGCGACGAAGTAAAGCAAGCCGTTGCCTGGATGTTTGACAACGAAGAGGGTATTCCACCAGCGCGATTGAACCTCAAACATAAAGACGGCTCCACGGTGCCTGTTTACTCAAGCCATACCGTCGTTTCACTGCCGAATGACGAGCCTATTATGTTCTGTATGGATGCGGATATGCGTTCATTAGAAATGGCTGAAGCAGAAGTTCAGCGCCTGTCTTATTATGACTCACTAACTGGGTTACCCAACCGTCGTTTAATACTGGAGCGAATAACCAGTGCTATGCGCAACACCAGCAGTGACACCTCCGCTGCTGCGTTGCTTATCGTTGATATTGAGAAGTTTCACAGTATTAACGATAGTCTGGGCTACAGTTTTGGTGACAGGGTGCTGGTAAGTTGCGCTGAATCTTTGCAGCAATTTAGTTCTTCTCCAGATGACCTGGCTCGTCTTGGTAAGGATGAGTTTGCTCTTGTTTTACCTTGCTCGACATCCTCACTCGATGCTGTTGCAGCAGAGGCCGAACTAATGGCAACTCAAATTCTTCAAAAATTAAAAGCGCCATTAATTCTTGATGGACGGTCGCACCAACTCAATGCATGCATTGGAATTACGCTTTTTCATTGTCCCGGAATATTATCCGGAGACGAATTGCTGCGCCAGGCGGATATTGCTCTTAAAATGGCGAAACGCTCCAATACCACTGATATTAGCTTTTTCGACTCACAGATGGAGTCATCGGTTAAAAAGCGCTTAGAAATATCACAGGCGCTAAATCACGCTGTCGACAATGACGCACTGGCTCTGGCGCTGCAACCGCAAGTCGATCAGAATCAGAACATTACTGGCTTTGAAGCGCTTCTTCGTTGGCATCATCCTAAGTTTAAGACACTCTCGCCCAATGACTTTATTCCTATTGCCGAAGCGAATGACAGTATTATCGCGCTGGGTGACTGGGTCTTAGAAAAGAGCTGCCAACTACTGGTGAAATGGGACGCTGAAAAGAGCAGTGAAAGCTTTAACATATCTGTCAATGTTAGCCCGGTTCAGTTTCGTCGGGGGGACTTTGTTCAGCGCGTGAAAAATATCCTCAAAACCACCGGGGCAAACCCCAAGTGTTTATGCCTTGAACTGACAGAGAGTCTCATAGCCGACGATATTGATTTTATTGTTGAGCAAATGGCCAGTCTGCGTGAACTGGGCGTGTCGATTTCGCTCGACGACTTTGGCACTGGCTATGCGTCTCTAGCCTATCTTACACGGCTGCCGCTTGACGAGCTCAAAATTGATAGAGCTTTTGTGCGTGACTTAGATGGACACAGTAAAGGGGCGTTATTAACCGAAACTATTATTAGCTTAGGTCGTAGCATGAACCTTACCGTCATTGCAGAGGGTGTGGAAAAGGAGCAACAGTTCAAGCGTTTGCAGAATATGGGGTGCGAGCATTTCCAGGGGTACTTCTTTGGTAAGCCCTCTACAGATGTTGAGCATTATTTACCAAGCAAGTCACTCTAATTTACACTGCTCAATCGTCTCGCCTATAAGCTCCTCAATAGCTTTGAGTGCTGCAACGTCCTCGTCTGTAACTAACGATATAGCATGACCCCTTTGGCCGGCGCGACCTGTGCGACCAATGCGGTGTATGTAGTCTTCCGCGACGTGGGGGAGGTCGTAGTTAATCACGTATGACAGCTTTTCAATATCAATGCCACGCGAGGCAATATCAGTGGCGATAAGTACCTGCACTTTGCCACTTTTAAAGTCGGTTAACGCTTTAGTGCGGGCTCCCTGGCTTTTAGCGCTGTGAATAGCCGCTGCCGAGAAGCCGGCTTTATCCAGCTGTTTGACTAATCGATTAGCGCCTTGCTTGGTGCGTGAGAACAGAAGTACTTGGGATAAGTCGAGGCTTTTCAGAAGTTTTAATAACAGCCCCAGCTTTTGGCTTTTTTGTACCTCATACAAAGTTTGTTCAATAGGCTCGGCAGTGGCGTTGGGTAGTGCCACCGAAATTTCGACCGGGCTTTTCAGTAAGCCTTTAGCCAGCGCACGAATGTCGTTAGAGAAGGTTGCCGAGAACAGAAGCGTTTGGCGCTTAGCCGGAAGTAACTTAATAATTTTCTTAATGTCGTTAATAAAGCCCATGTCGAGCATTCGGTCGGCTTCATCCAGCACCAGAACTTCTAACTTAGGAAAGCGAACCGCGTTTTGTTTGCATAAGTCCAGCAGGCGGCCCGGTGTTGCCACCAGAATATCCACGCCTTTGCGAAGCTTCATCATTTGCGGGTTAATTTTCACACCACCAAACGCCACCGCGTAATTCAATGGCAGACCCGCGCTTAAGTTAGCAACGTTTTCACCCACCTGAGCCGCTAATTCGCGAGTTGGCGTTAAAATAAGCGCGCGCGCTGTGTTTGCCTTTGCGCGCTCCTTACCTTTCAAAAGCTCTAAAATAGGCGCCGTAAAGGCCGTTGTCTTTCCCGTACCCGTTTGCGCCGCGGCCATGACATCCTTCCCCGCCAGCACCAATGGAATAGCTTCCGCCTGAATAGGTGTAGGTTCGTTATACCCTTGACGTGAAAGAGCAGTAAGGGTTTCAGGGGATAGTTTGAGATCAGAAAAAGTCATGTAGTTGTGTGCAGTTTGGTGATTGGGGTGGGTATTGTACGTTAGATGTTAGGTATTTGGTACGAGAGTCGCTTATGAGTGGCTGGTTTATTCAGTTGCCTGTGCGCGCACATTCTTCGGTGATGTTGCACAGTTGAGCATTGCTTTATGGAATTAACTCTTTTATCGTCAGCTATATAACAAAAAATTAAAGTATAATTTTGCGCATTAGGTTGAACGAAAGTGAGCATGCTCGAATTGTTTTTTCGGGTAAGTTTGACCTAAGAGTAAAAATAGTAATTATTATGAGTCCCTTAAGACCGTTTTGTGTGCTGTTTTCGGGCGCTACAAAATGCGTCTGCAACATATATAATTGTTATATTTCTTAAGGAGTTTGGATGAAGTACGGAATGTTATTCACAGCTGTGTTACTTACTGGTTGCTCTTCGGTTAACTCTGAGACCGATGCTGACAGTGTGGTTCATAGTAGCTCTGAAGCAATTGATTTTATCGTGGAGCATAAAGCATCTGAAGTTGCTTTAAAGTGTCGTCCGCGTTCGAAAGAAGTTGCCAGCAAAACAGATTGGGTAAAGGAGTGCAACCAAAGGGCGTTCGATTATTTGACCGAGCAAGAGAGTAATTCAGTGGAGTTTGTCAGAGAAGTAACTGAGAAACCTTTTGGTATGGCTGCTGATTTTGCTGCGCGCTTTCTGATGCCTAATCCCGAAAACTTTGAGGAAGTAATTATAGCTCAATCTTTCGAGTATCAGCTGAATGAAATATAACAAGACGCATCAGCACGCGCCTGCGGCGTTGAGCAACAACGTTGCTGTTGCCGCTGTGCTTGGGCGTTAATTGGTTTTATTGAGCTGATGACTTCTTCTCTTCGCTATCAAGTTCATTGATTAACGATTCAAGGTCATACTCCGTTACGCCACTTTGCTCACCTTCCACAAGTAATTGACGTAAGGTTTCTACGTTCAGGTATTGGGGGTTATTGGAAGGTGCATCGAAATATTTGGACATAGCTAAAACCGTAAGCTTACTAGTTGAAAGGAATACTAAACCTTAACTGTAACCCAGTCGAGCTATGGAGACAAAACGAGTGATGTGAGATTGGGGCATCGAAGGCCATGGGTGGCCTGAGGTGAGCGCTCATGGATGAGCTCGCAGCGTACCCAAACCCACATCACTTGTTTTGCTCCACTCTCCCAACTCTGGTTGTACCACCAACACTTTCACGTCTACAATGCTGTTAACTATTCGTTGGGAGCGGGCATTATGGACTTTTCCTACAGTGCGAAAACAAAGGACTACTTAGCGCGGCTAGATGCGTTTATGCGCGAGCATATTGAGCCGTATGAAAACCAGTATCAAAAAGAGAATTATCGGCTGAACAGCACGCCGAACTGGCGTGAATGGCAGGTGCCGCCGCGGGTGGCTGAGCTTAAGCAGTTAGCGAAAGAGCAGGGGCTTTGGAATCTGTTTTTGCCGGACAACGAACTGGGTGCTGGCTTAACAACCTTGGAATACGCGCCGCTAGCCGAGCGCATGGGGCGCAGTCTGCTGGCGCCCGAGGTGTTCAACTGTAACGCTCCCGACACCGGCAATATGGAAGTGCTGTATCATTTTGGTGATGACCCGCAGCAAGAGCAGTGGTTAACACCGCTTTTAAACGGCGACATTCGCTCGGTGTTTTGTATGACCGAACCCGATGTCGCGTCCTCTGATGCCACCAATATGCAAACCACCATTGTTGCCGACGGCTCAGACTGGGTTATTAACGGCCGTAAGTGGTGGAGTACCGGTTTAGGCCACCCTGACGCTGAAATTGCCATTGTTATGGGGCTGACCGACGAAGACGCAGAAAAGCATCATCGTCACTCTATGGTGCTGGTGCCGCTAAACACCCCAGGCGTTAACATAGAGCGCATGCTGCCGGCGTTAGGCGAATACGACGCGCCTTATGGTCATGGCGAGGTGGTGTTCGACAACGTGCGCGTTCCCAAAGAGAACATTATTGTCGGCCCCGGTGCCGGTTTTAAAATTGCGCAGGGGCGTTTGGGCCCGGGGCGTATTCACCATTGTATGCGCGCTATTGGTGCGGCAGAGCGGGCGCTGGAGCTGTTCATTGAGCGCGGTACGTCGCGCATTGCCTTTGGCGAACCGTTATTGAAGCTGGGCGGCAACAGCGAGCGTCTGGCAGACTTGCGTGTTGCGATTGATCAAGCGCGTTTACTGACCCTGCATGCCGCCTGGCAAATTGACAACATTGGCGCCATGAAGGCCATTAAAGAAATATCCGCCATTAAGCTGGTAGCACCGAGTGTGCTGCAAAAAGTGGTGGATGAAACCATGCAGCTGTTTGGTGGCGCATCTATGTGCCACGACACACCACTACCGGGCTTGCTGACTGTGGCTCGTTCACTACGTATTGCCGATGGACCCGATGCGGTTCACCGTGCGACCATTGCAAAAACAGAATTGAAACAAAGAGAAAAACAGTGGAAAGGGCGTATTAATGACTGACGCGTCAACAATAACGGATCAAGCGAGCGAGGTTCGCGAAGAGGAAGCGTTGCCGGTTGAAGCACTGGACAACTGGCTGACTGAGAACATAGGACGTGAGCTACCGGACAACCGAGGTGAGCTCAGAATTACGCAGTACACCGGTGGTGTGTCGAACTGGACGTACCGCTTAGACTATGACGGTTTAGCGTTAGTGTTACGTCGCCCACCGGAGGGGACAAAAGCTAAGTCAGCCCATGACATGGGGCGTGAATACCGCTTACAAAAGCGTTTACGTCCGGCGTTTCCCCATGTGCCTCGTATGCTGGCGCACTGTAAGGACGAGTCGGTTATTGGTGCTGAGTTTTATGTTATGGAGCATGTTACCGGCATTATTCCACGCCGCCGTTTCCCTAAAGGTCTGGACTTAAGCGCCGGGCAGGCACGTCAGCTTTGTACGAATGCTCTCGATAAGCTTATCGAACTGCACAATGTCGACTTAGACAGTACAAGACTTCGTAAAATAGCCAAAGGCAAGGGTTATACGGAGCGCCAGGTTAACGGCTGGTGCAGTCGTTATGAAAAGGCGAAAACCTGGAATGTGTTTGGGGCAAAGTCAGTCATGCGCTGGCTTAAAGAAAATCAGCCAGAGAACGAGAAAATATGTCTGGTTCATAACGACTTTCGGTTAGATAACCTGATTCTGAACCCGGAAGATCCAACCGATATTATCGGTATTCTGGACTGGGAGCTGGCGACCTTAGGCAACCCGTTAATGGACTTAGGTAATTCACTGGCGTACTGGATAGAAGCAGGCGATGACAAAGTGGCGCGAGCAACCAAACGCCAACCGAGTGATTATCCGGGCATGCTAACGCGCAAAGAAATTATCGATTACTACTGCGAACGCACTGGCACCAAGGTGGAAGACTTTGCCTTTTATGAGGTGTTTGGCTTGTTTCGCTTGGCGGTTATTGCGCAGCAAATTTACTATCGGTACCACCATAAGCAAACCAATAATAAAGCTTTTAAGAACTTCTGGTTCCTGGTGAATTATTTGCTGTGGCGCTGCCGTCGCCGTATCGCTAAAGCTTAACGAATTATAATAAAAAAGAGAGCTCAACAATGCCGCAAGAACGGAAGACTATTTTAATTACCGGTGCCAGTTCTGGCTTAGGACAGGGCATGGCGCGCGAATTTGCTGCAGAAGGCAAAAATTTATGTTTGTGTGCCCGCCGTTTAGATCGCTTAGAAGCGCTAAAAGCCGAGCTGGAAGATAAGCATTCAGGCATAACTGTCAGCATTAAAACGCTGGACGTAAATGCTCACGAAGACGTATTCCGTGTGTTTCAGACGTTTAAACAAGAGCAGGGGCACATTGACCGCTTTATTATTAATGCCGGCATGGGCAAGGGCGCGGCGTTAGGTACGGGTTACTTTGAGGCTAATAAAGCCACGGCAGAAACAAACTTTGTAGCGGCGCTGGCGCAATGTGAAGCGGCTATGGAGATTCTGCGTGAGCAAAAAGGCGGGCATTTAGTGACTATTTCGTCCATGAGTGCTTTCCGTGGTATGCCACGGGCCATGACGGTGTATGCGGCAACCAAGGCTGGTTTGGCGTCGTTAACCGAGGGTATTCGTGCGGACTTAATGAAAACCTACGGCAGCAACAGCCCAATTAAAGTGTCGACCATTTACCCGGGTTACATTCGCTCTGAAATTAATGAAAAAGTGAAAAATACGCCTTTTATGGTGGATACCGAGACAGGTTGCCGATTACTGGCGAAGGCCATTAATAAAGAGCCAGTAAAGGCCTATGTTCCTTACTGGCCCTGGGCGTTAATGGCGTTCTTAATGAAACGCCTGCCACTTAAATGGGTGTTAAAGCTGGCTTAACGTTATTTGTCAGAACAAACGGCGTCGCCGGCGGTAGACACTTGTACCGATAGTGACTGACTCACTCCGTTGGCGTCGTTATATAAAAATACCGGTTCCACCAAGTTCATATTGCCGCGATCACCGTCGTGGTTAATGTCCAATTGCTGCTCGCTCAGCGTTAATTTCATGCAGCCGTCGTGCTCGGTTGTCAGTATACGCTGCCACTTTTCAACACGCGGCTCATAAAGCCACACTTCATGTCCTTGCCACTGCTTGTCGCTACCACGCTCGCACCAATAGGTATGTGCCTCTAATGAGCCGTCGCCATTATTCACCAGTTGCTGAATATTGCAGTCTTCGTCGGTGGGTAAGTCGGGCTGCATGGTGGTCTTTTGGTAAATAACCGCGCTGCCAAGAATAACCCCAACGGTAATAATAATGGCGGCAAGTGCTAGTAGAATTCGTTTTAACATATGGCCTCAGAAGCTGATACAGTATAGAGTCAGTACAGTAAAACGATTAGTATAAAGCGATTAACAACAAGAACAACTATAAGAACAAAACGTGGGGGATGTATGTGGCAAAGAGTACTTGCTCTTTTAATACTAATAGCCGGGCTGTTAATGGCGGTTTTGGGTGTTGTTAGTGACAACGATACCAATGTTCGTTTGGCCGGTGCGGCATTGATGTTGGTAGGTATTATTTGGCTGTATCGCCAACCAACGCTGAGCTCGCTCGACTCAAAAGGGCAGACAGCACCGTTAAAATGGTATCAGTCGCCTATTTTGTGGATACCCATTATCGCGATTATTATTTTTATTATCAGCCTCTTCGTTTAAGAGCCTAATTAGGACATCGGGAATTATTCATGGATTTAAAAAAGCGGATTGTCATTTTAGCCGGTGCAGTGGGGCTATTTTTCTACTCAGCCACTCAAGAGCAGCTGATTAGCGTTATAGCGGACTACAATCTGGGTTGGTATCAGCTGGGCTTACCTATTGCCTGGGGCGTTGTACTCGGTGGTGTGTGCGCGTTGCTGAAGTTTCGTTGGTTGCTGTCGTGGTTACCGCCGGTGGTGCTCATTGCCAGTGCTATAACGACTATGGGTATTATTGGTGGTGTGGCTGTTTATGTGAAGCATCAGCTGTTTGTACTGGCGTTACCGCCGCTTCAGCTGGGCGCTATAGGTATTGGCTTGTATTTGTTTGCAGTCAGTTTGACGCGCCTGTTAGGTGACATTGAAGCACGAAGCTCAGAGTCAGAGAAAAAGTCGTAAATGAAGAAGGTAACTCTTAACGCAGATATTGGTGAGAGCTTTGGTGCCTGGAAAATGGGTGCCGATGAGCTCATTATGCCGCACATAGACTGTGCGAATATTGCCTGTGGTTTTCATGCGTCTGACCCGCTCACTATGATGGATACCGTACGTCTGGCGAAAGAATACGGCGTTACCATTGGTGCGCACCCTGCGTATCCTGATTTGGTCGGTTTTGGGCGTCGGCACATGGTTTGTAAGCCGGAAGAAGTGACGGCGATGGTGCAGTATCAGGTGGGTGCTTTGCAGGGCATTTGTGCCGGCGAGCGCGCTAAAGTGGAATACGTAAAGCCACACGGCGCGCTCTACAATGACATGCTGAATGACGGACCACTGTTCGACGCTGTATGTCAGGCCATTGCGGCCTTGCAGGGTAACGACGTGTTGCCGCTTATGGTTATGGCAACACCAGAGAACCATGCTTGGAAAGAACGTGCCGCACAATTTGGTGTAACCCTGTGGTTTGAGGGCTTTGCTGACCGCGCCTATGACGACAACGGTAAGATTCGCTCACGTAAGCACGACGATGCGGTACACAGCGAAACCGAAGCTATGCTGGAGCAGGCACAGGCCTTTACCGAAGGAAAACCCATTACCAGCGTTAATGGTACGCCACTGAGTATTCAAATTGATTCGTTATGTGTGCATGGCGACAACCCCCGGGCTATAGACACCGTCAAGCAGTTGAGAGAAATAGTAAAAGGAAGTGATGAGTAACGCAGAGAGTGCTTTTCCTAAAATAGTCACCGCCGGTGCTGACGCCATTTTGGTGTATCTGGGCGAAGGTATTGACCCCGAGGTGAACGACCGGATCATGGTACTAACGAACCGCGTTGGCAGCGCATTAGGTAACAAGCTCTATGATTTGGTGCCTTCATACAATTCTCTGATGATCTACTACAACGTGCTGTCGCTTTCTGAGGACGAGCTGCGTGAATGTGTGCGTAAGCTTATTGATGAATTGCAGCAAGACGGTGATGCAAGCGGTGCTTCCAAGCAGAGCACCTTGCATACCATTGAGGTTTATTACGACCCCAGCGTCGGGCCCGATTTAGAGCGTGCGGCAAAGCAAACCTCCTTGTCGATTGACGACATTATTAAAATGCACACCGAGCAAGAGTATCGAGTGTACGCTATGGGCTTTGCGCCGGGGTTCGCATATTTAGGTGAGTTGCCCGAGAAGCTGCGCTTGCCGCGTTTAGATAACCCAAGAACCAAAATACCAGCGGGCAGTGTGGCCATAGCAGAGGCGCAAACGGCGGTGTACCCGTCAGAGTCGCCTGGGGGCTGGAACATTATTGGCCGCACGGCAGAAACCCTATATGACCCGCAAGCAGACAGTATTAGCCCAATGAAGGTAGGCGACCGAGTGCAGTTTAAAGCGGTGTCGAAAGACGAATTTGAGCAAGCCGATGGCTCGCTGGAGTCGTTGTCATGATAAAAATTCTTGATGCAGGTATGAGAACGACGGTTCAGGATTTCGGCCGTTTCGGTTATTTGTCCAAAGGGTTAACCCGCGGTGGACCGGTGGACGAACACGCATTTTTATGGGCAAACCGGTTGCTTGGCAACAGCTTTAACGCAGCCCAGCTTGAAATTACTCTGGGCGGTTTGGAAGTTGAGTTTCAGCAAGATGGTTGTTTTGCACTGACTGGTGCCGATGCCGATGCGCACCTGGACGATGAGTCGTTAACTCTGTGGCAAAACTTTGATGTGAAAGCCGGGCAGCGTTTGAAAATTGGCTATGCCAGAGCAGGCTTACGCTTATACTTGGCAGTGCAGGGTGGTTTTCAGGTGGAGCCGAAATGGCACAGCTGCGCCACGGTTGAGCGAGACAGTGTCGGTGGTTTGTCGGGAGACGGCTCGCCGTTGCAAAGCGGCGATACTCTGCGCTTTCAGTGTGACACACCGCAACCGTCCAGGCGTGTGAGTTGGGCGTATCGCAGCGACTACACGAAGACTCCGGTACTGGGGCTTATTCCCGGGTATCAGTATGACGACTTTCCAATGTCCGCCCGTGAAGCTTTTTGCTATGAAGATTTTGAAGTCAGTAAAGACAGTAACCGCATGGGTATTCGTTTAGCTGGTAAATCGCTGGAAACGCCGGAAAAGGGCTTGGTATCCGAGGGGATTAACATTGGCTCGGTGCAGGTGCCCTCAGACGGACAGCCCATTATTATGATGCACGATAGGCAAACGCTGGGTGGCTATCCGAAACTGGGAGTTATTAACCCGGTTGACTTAGGCAAGCTGGCGCAATTACAGCCGGGCCAAAAAGTCCGTTTTAGCCGTGTTGAAGCGTCGGTTGCACAACAGCAATTGCGCCGCTTTTATCAGTTTTTTAATGTGCGTCTGCCTTGTCAGGGCGGCGATAACCTGCGATCATAGCGCCTTTCTAATTTCCCGTGTTCATTCTGTAGCGGAGACAACAAGTTAATGGCTGATACCGATTCTCGTCCCAGTAATTTTATTCGCCAAATCATCGATAAAGATTTGGCCAGTGGTAAACACTCAACGGTGCACACCCGTTTTCCGCCGGAGCCGAATGGTTTCCTGCATATTGGTCATGCCAAGTCGATAGTTCTGAACTTTGGTATTGCGGAAGACTACAAAGGTACCTGTAACTTACGTTTTGACGACACCAACCCTTTGAAAGAAAAGGTCGACTACGTTAATTCGATTAAGCAGGACGTTGAGTGGCTGGGGTATCAATGGGAAGGCGAGCCACGTTATTCGTCAAATTACTTTGATCAGCTACACGCCTATGCGGTAGAGCTTATCGAGAAAGGCCTGGCCTATGTCGACTTTTCGTCGCAGGAAGAAATGCGTGAAATGCGCGGCACCCTGAAAGAGCCGGGTAAAAACAGTCCTTATCGTGACACTTCGGTCGAAGAGAACCTGAAGCACTTTGCTGACATGACAGCCGGGAAGTACGAAGAAGGCAAAGCAGCGCTGCGTGCCAAAATCGATATGAGTTCGCCGTTTATGTGTATGCGTGACCCGGTTATTTACCGTGTGCGTTTTGCGCATCATCACCAAACCGGTGACAAGTGGTGTGTCTACCCAATGTATGACTTTACCCACTGCATTTCTGATGCGCTGGAAGGTATTACGCACTCTTTATGTACGTTGGAGTTCCAGGACAACCGCCGCTTGTACGACTGGGTGCTGGACAACATAAGCATTGACTGTCACCCACAGCAAATTGAGTTTTCACGCTTAAACTTGCAGTACACGGTCATGAGCAAGCGCATTATTAATACGCTGGTAGAAGAAGGCAAAGTCACCGGGTGGGACGACCCGCGTGTTGCTAGTGTCGCCGGCTTGCGCCGCCGTGGTTATACACCAGAGTCTATTCGTGAGTTCTGTCGTCGCATTGGTGTGACGAAAATGGATAACCAGGTTGAAATGAGCATGCTCGAAGCCTGTGTCCGTGACGACTTAAACGAAAATGCGCCGCGTGCAATGTCAGTGATGGATCCGGTTAAAGTGGTTATTGAAAACTATCCGGAAGGCCAAACCGAGTCGTTAAATGCGCCGAATCATCCGAATAAGCCGGAAATGGGCGAACGTGATGTTACCTTCAGTCGCGAACTGTGGATAGAGCGTGAAGACTTCCGTGAGTCAGCGAATAAGAAGTTCAAACGCTTGGTGCTGGACAAAGAAGTGCGTTTAAGAAATGCGTACGTTATTCGTGCTGATAGAGTTGAGAAGGACGCTGAGGGCAATATCACGACTATTTACTGTCACTACGACGCAGACACTTTGGGCAAAGACCCGGCGGACGGCCGTAAGGTCAAAGGTGTCATTCATTGGGTATCGGCAGAAACGGCGAAAGACGCGGAGTTCCGTGTGTACGATCGCTTATTCCAGGTGCCAAACCCTGCTGCCGAAGAAGACTTATTCTCAACGCTAAACCCAGAGTCTTTGGTCATTAAGAAAGGCTTTGTGGAAGCGAACCTGGCGAACGCGAAGTTAGGTGAAAACTTCCAGTTTGAACGCCTGGGTTACTATTGCTTAGATACGGATGCCGAGAAAGAAGGGCGTCTTATTTTCAACCAAACGGTCGGCTTACGCGACAGCTGGGCGAAAATAGAGCAGCAACAGGCTACTGAATCGTAAATTGGTCCAGTAGCTTAGCGCCGTATAAACGAGAGGGGGTGTAAAAGCCCCCTGTGTGTTTCTGGCTTAAGGTATGTACGGCCAACTCAACAGCCCCTTCGGCCGTTAACGAGTACCCATTTTTCACTTTCACTCGCAGCTCTTTTGTATTGCCGCGACCATCAGAAATTTCACCCCAAACATAGGTCGGGTTGTCTTTTCGTTCTTTCTCTTCCGGACCGGCTGGCTGAGACTCGAGCTTTTGCTTCAGTTTACGCTGCACCCACTTCCAGTTAAAGACAAAGCGGAACCAGTTCATACGGCGCATTTTCTTAACCAAACGCGGGCTGGCCGGAATGTATACCTCAATGTTGGGAATATCAGTGGTGTAATAAGCGGTTGAAACGTCGCCCCACGGAATGGTCATGGCGCATTTTTTACCATTACCAAAGTCTATCCATTGCGAATGCCAGGCGTGAGGTACATCGACAATTTGCCCATTGACACGTGCAGCGCCGCCACGACCGAGGCGTTCAATACTGGTTTTAGCAGTGCCGCGACTCATGCGAGAGCCGGAATCGAACCCGAGCTTTAAATGCGTCGCTTCCGGCATTTGTGCGTTTAAACGCGCCGCCACACAGTCGGTAGGAATAACGTCAAATCCAGCCCCTGGACAAAGCACAATGTCAGCGTCTTTGGCTGCCTGATGTTTGGAGTGAGCGTACTCAAACACATCAATTTCCCCGGTAATATCCAGGTAATGTGTTTTAGTATCGATACAGGCTTGAATAAGAGGGGCGGCTGTTTTGCTAAACGGCCCGGCACAATTCAGAACTAAATCGACATCGCTCAGTTGGCTTTTAAGAGTGTCGATATTGTCTAGTGAAAAACTGCGGTATTCGAATTCGAGATGACGCGCCACTGGCTCCAGTGACGCCTCATTACGACCGGCGAGAATAGGGTGGTAACCTCGACGTTTGGCTTGATGTGCGATGAGCTTCCCTGAATACCCGTAGGCACCATAAATGAGCCATTGCAATGCCATACTATTCTGCCTCTATTGCCAGTTTGTACTCACAGTTTTCACCGCGCTGGCATTCACCGTACAAATACAAGCTGTGGTTGGTCAACGTCAGTTTATTAGTCTTCGCCACTTTTTCCTGGCGCTCTTCAATGACGTCGTCTTCAAACTCAAAAACGTGACCGCAGGTCAGGCACACTAAGTGGTCATGGTGCTCTTTAGCGCTCAGTTCGAATACCGAGCGACCACCTTCAAAGTGGTGACGAGTAATAATGCCTGCATCGTCAAACTGGTTCAGAACACGATAAACCGTGGCTAAGCCGATTTCGTCTTTTTGCTCAAGCAGGATTTTGTACACGTCCTCAGCGCTAATGTGCTGGTTCTCTGGCTTTTTCAGAATCTCCAGAATTTTCATGCGTGGAGATGTGACTTTTAAGCCTGCTTTTTTTAACTGTTCGTCGTTACTCGCCATAATTATTCTTAATCTCAGTCAAACTTAGTAAACAGCATATCCTGTATTAACTGTCATTTGCCAGTTCTGCCAGGCACATTTCTTCGTAGACTTGTTCGCACCACTTTTTGACGCGCTCTTTAGTCAGTTCAGGCTGACGGTCTTCGTCAATACCCAGACCGACAAAGTGGTCGTCGTCGACTAAGCCTTTAGAGTCTTCAAAGTTGTAGCCTTCGGTTGGCCAGTGACCAATAATGATGCCGCCTTTAGCCTCAACAATGTCACGCACCATGCCCATAGCGTCAAGGAAGTACTCTGCGTAGTCTTCTTGGTCGCCACAGCCAAAAATGCCGATTAATTTATCGGTAAAGTCGATTTCTTCCAGCTCTGGGAAAAAGTCGTCCCAGTCGCACTGAGCTTCACCGTAGTACCACGTAGGAATACCGAACAGCAGTAAATCGTAATTGGCAATGTCTTCTTTGCTGGACTTAGCGATGTCTTTTACATCGACCAGCTTTTTCCCAAGCTCTTTTTGAATCATCTGAGCGACGGCTTCTGTGTTGCCTGTGTCGCTACCAAAGAAAATTCCAACCGTTGCCATAAATTATTTTCACCTGTTTATACGAATCAACAATACTGAATGGATTATTTCGTAATTAAATAGAACGGAACCATTCAGTGACGTAAATAATTTTTTAAATACCCGACTCCCACAGGACTTGGATAATGCCTTTTGCAATGAAGCCAAAACAACCCAGGAATAACACCAGCCAAACAATAATTTGACCAAACTTGGGTACTGAGGAGCGTTTTAAAACGTCTCGTATTGCCAGACCAATCAGCAAGAAAAGAATTCCCAGCGTTATATTGGTGCCAAGAATTTCCAGTTGTTCATAATATTCAGCCAACATACAACGACTCCTTGCTGACATCTGTCACTAATACGGGACTTGTTTTGAGCCGCCGTAGAATAGCATAAAGTCGTTAAAGTAGCGACCTTAGGCCGTTAGAAAGTCGCGCACCAAACGGTTAAATATACGAGGTTTTTCGGCATGCAGCCAATGACCTGTGTCATCAATAACCTTAACCGATGCGTTGGAAAAACGCTTTTTCACGGCGTCTTCGTGTTTCTCCGTCAGATAATTCGAGTTTCCGCCTTTAATAAAAAGTGCTTTCCCGTCGTAGGTGTTTTCACTCACAGCGCCGGATATTTCGCTGTAGCACTCTTTCAGTGCGTTTAGGTTTAAGCGCCACTGATAACCGTCGTCGGTACGTTTCAGGTTCTTCAGCAGAAACTGACGCACGCCTTTCTCAGCAATGGCATCGGACAGTTGCTTGTCTGCGTCACCACGGCTTTTAACCTGAGAAAGGTCAAGTGCACAAAGTGCCTCCATAATGCGGTCGTGGGTGCCTTCATAAGCTGCAGGAGATATATCGGCGAATACCGCTGACAACACTCGTTTGGGAGCGCTCATAGCAACTTCCATAGCAATTTTGCCACCCATAGAGTGACCGACTAAATGAAACGAATCTAGGTTAAGGTCGTCGGCAAGCGCAATAATGTCACCAGCCATGCTTGGGTAGGTCATGTCGTTGCTGTGGAAGGAGTCGCCGTGGTTTCTGACGTCTGTTAATACACAGAAAAAGTCAGACTCTAGCTCGCGAGCCAGTCGCTTGAGGTTGTCTTTGTCGCCAAAAAGCCCGTGAATGATGATAACTGCCGGGTTCTTAGAGTTACCAAGCGTTTCATGATTCAATTGTTTAGAGTCTGCCATCGAGTCGCCTTTAGTGATAAACTTTGCGGTCTATTTTCAAGGCTTTGTAGTGCCGATGCAAGCGACAAAGCCATACATAATGGTTTATTAGAGGTCGGTCATTAATAATGAAACGGATAGACATTGACGACGATTTGTACGCCTATATAGCTAGCCACACTCGCGAAATTGGAGAAAGTGCTTCCGATATTCTGCGCCGTCTGCTGGATGTTGATAAAACGACAGAGCCGGCACCTGCCAAGCCGGAAAAGACGAAAACAGACAGTGTTTTTAACCGCTTGAATGAGCAGGACGTGCGCATTCAAAAGAGTGTTGTTGCCCGCTTTTTATACATATTAAGCATGCTGTACAAAAGTCACAGTGACCGTTTTGCTGACGTGTTGGACATACGCGGCCGTGACCGTCAGTACTTTGCGCGCACCGAAGACGCGCTGCTGAGCACCGGTAACAGCACCAATCCGAAACAAATACCCGATGCGCCGTACTGGGTTATAACCAACACCAATACGACCAAGAAAAAGTCAATGCTGACGCAGGTTGCAAAGACGTTAGGCTACAGCTCTGCTGATGCAGAAAAGATAAGGGATTTTTTATAATGGCAAATTCATCGCGCGCCGGGCAATTGGCGCAAGCTAGTGACTTAACCAATATTGCACAGTTGACCAGTGCCTACTATGTGTACGAGCCAGACCCGCGCAAAGCCGAACAAAAAGTCAGTTTTGGTACTTCGGGTCACCGAGGTAGTTCGTTAAAGCGTTCCTTTAATGAAGCACATATTTTGGCGATTGCACAAGCGATTTGCGCGTACCGCGAGGAGCAGGGCATTACCGGTCCTATTTTGGTGGCTAAAGACACTCACGCACTGTCTGAGTCGGCGTATTTAAGTGCTTTAGATGTGTTTTTAGGCAATGGTCTGGAAGTGCATGTTCAGGCAGCGCACGACTACACGCCAACACCGGTATTGAGTCGAGCGGTTATTCAATGGAACAAGAATAATAGCGCCAAAGCCGATGGTGTGGTTATTACGCCGTCGCACAATCCACCGCAGGACGGCGGCTTCAAATACAACCCGCCACACGGTGGTCCAGCGGGCGGTGACGCCACTAAGACCATTGAAAAGTACGCAAATGCGTTGCTGTCGTCGGGGCTCATTGGTGTGAACACCTGTGAAAGTGAAGATGTTCTCGAACACCCGGGGCTGACGTTTGTAGATTGGCGCAAAGATTACATTGAGCATTTAACCGACTGCGTGGACATGGACGCTATTGCGAAAGCTAACTTAACTCTGGGCGTTGATGCTATGGGTGGCTCGGGTGCAAAGTACTGGTTACAAATTGCTGAGCATTATGGGCTCAATATTGATGTCAAAAACGCGGTAGTCGATGCGACTTTCTCGTTCATGTCGCTCGATAAAGACGAAAAGATCCGCATGGACTGCTCGTCACCTCATGCCATGGCGTCACTGCTGGAGCTGAAAGACAAATACGATTTAGCCATGGGTAATGACCCGGACTATGATCGTCACGGTATTGTGACACCAACGCATGGTTTGATGAACCCAAACCATTATTTATCGGTCGCTATTGATTATTTGTGTAAGCACCGTTCCTGGTCAGACGCTGCCGCTATCGGTAAGACTTTGGTGTCCAGTGCCATGATAGACCGCGTTGTCGCCGCAAATGATCGAAAACTGATGGAAGTGCCGGTTGGTTTTAAATGGTTTGCGGAAGGCTTGGCGGATAAGAGTATTGCATTTGCCGGTGAAGAGAGTGCCGGAGCAACCATGCTGGACCACAATGGTGATACCTGGACGACTGACAAAGATGGTATTGTTTTAGCCTTGCTGGCCGCTGAGATTCTGGCGACAACGGGCAAGAACCCCAGTCAGTACTATGATGAACTGTGCGAGCAGCATGGTACGTCGTTTTATCGCCGTGTTGATACGGCATCCTCAACAGAAATGAATCAGCGCTTTAAAGGCATTCGTGCCTATAAAGTGAAGTTGCCAACGCTTGCTGATGAAGTTGTGACGGATATTACGACCAAAGCGAAAGGGAACGACGCGCAGTTTGGCGGCATTAAAGTGACCACAGAGAATGGTTGGTTTGCAGCGCGGCCTTCAGGCACTGAGCCGGTTTATAAGATCTACGCTGAAAGCTTTGTTGGTGAAGAGCATTTAGATGCGATACTCCAGCAAGCCGCTGAGTGGGTCAACGACTTACTGGCTGATAAATAACCTTCTGCTAACGGAGGATAGCGTTACTTTCTATTTCGCTATCCTCGTCTTCCTCTTCTTCCTCAAGACTTTCAGGCGCTTCTTCCGCCATTGATGTTAAGAGCTCGTCAGAGGTTTGTGACGGTGCCAAAATAGCGAAGTTGCTGTGTAGCTGGTCTTCTGCTTTTGCACGACGAGTCACTCGATACAGCGTATACAAGCACACCAGCGCGGTAAGACTGGCCAACAGTAAGAAGAAGAAATTTATGGCGCCAAACTGCATGAGTGCGGCAACGGCCGGTGCGCCGATAATAGAGCCTGCACCACCTATTTTGATAATAGCGCCGGTGGCACCAACCATCTGATCCTTTTCCAGGTAGTCATTGGTGTGCGCCATGCCTAGCGAGTACAGAGGCAAGATAAAGGCACCCAGTAAACCTACCGCCAGGTAAATTAAAATAGCGTTGGATGCGCCCAGTTGTGAGAGCAATACGGCAACACCCGTGCCGCCGGCCGCACAAATAGCGATAACAAAACGGCGGTCAATTCTGTCCGATAAAAGCCCAAATGGCGCCTGCGAAATGAGTCCGCCTAAAATGAAGGCCGCCATAAAGATGGTAATTTGGAAGACACTTAGGCCAATGTAAGAGGCATACATGGGTCCAATGCCGTAAAACATTGCGTAGCAGGCCTGCATAACGAACGCATTCACAACCCCTAACGGCACCGTTTTCAACAACAGTGAAACCGGCACTTTTTTGTTTTCATGAGTGGTTGGCTCGACCGTAACGCTGACCAAAATGGGTATAAGCGCCAGGTTAATGAGCAGGGCAACAATAGCGAAAGCAACGAAGCCAGCAGGGTCGGCGACGCCTAGTATCAGCTGGCCGGCAATGAGTCCGCTGTAGATAATCACCAGGTAAACAGACAGCAGGGTGCCGCGGCTTTTGTTGTCGGCCATGGTATTGAGCCAGCTTTCAACAATGACGAAAATACCGGAAATGGCAAAGCCGGTAATAAAGCGCATAACAAACCAGACAACCGGGTCGACCCATATTGCCTGCATTAAAATACTGAACGCGGCAAGAGCGGCGAGGCCACCAAACGAGCGAATATAGCCGACACGACGAATGTCTTTAGGTGCGCGGGTTGACCCAAATAAATAGCCAATAAAATAGGCTGACATGATAAAACCGGTGACTAACGTACCGAAGTCTTCGATAGTGGCACGTAAACTTAACAGGGTACTGGTCATTCCCACTACAACACCAATGAGACTGATGCTGGTAAGCAGTGAGCTGATTCCCCGAAGTTGTTGTTTTAGCATGTCTTTACCGCTGTTTTTGAATTTATGGCAATCATAGCGTCAGTTGCCGTTTTTTCATAGGGGAGATTCCCACAAGCTTATCCACAAGTTGTTACTTGCTGTTCTGGTTTTGGCTGTTTAATATGCTCTCAAAGTCTTATTAGGATGATGTCATGTCACGGTTGCTAAGTCGCTTTGTGTTTATTGCGTCAATTACATTGCTGACAATGCTATACAACGGCAGCGCTCAGGCAAAGCTGGTTGATAACCTTTATGCAGCGGAGGTTGAAGTTGCCTCGCAAAGTAATTCGCATCGGCAACAAGCCATTCGAGAAGCGTTTGAACGGGTTATTTTGAAAGTGACCGGACAACCTGAGTCTATCGAGCACGAAGCGGTTGAGCGGGCGCTACGCAGCGTCAGTAACTATCTCATTCAGTACGGTTACAGTGACAACCAAGGGCAGCGCACATTAACCGCGACCTTTGATGGTACCAAAGTACGTTCATTGTTAGCAGAGCATCAATTGCCGTATTGGGGTAGCCGCCGACCAGAGCTGTTAATGTGGATTGTGACCGAAAACGAAGATGGTCGCAGAACCATACTCGACAGTTCCGGACAGTCGGTTTTTCAGCAGCAACTCAGTTTTTTCGCACGCCAGTTAAGTTTGCCAATACGTATGCCTTTAATGGATTTAACGGACTCTTTTACGATTTCGCCAACCGATGTATGGGCGCGTTTCATGCAACCTATTAAAGAAACGTCTAAACGTTATGGTTCCGATGGACTTTTTGTCGGAAAAATAATGCGCAACGCGGAAAGTGAAGAGCCATGGGTTCTGGACTGGTCAGTGGAAGTGGGCGACAGACGTTTGTACGGTAAAGTCTCTGCAACAAGCAAAGACTGGTTGGCAGAGCCGTTAATGCAACAGTTGATGGCTAAGCTGTCTTCTATCTACAGCGTGACAGCGTCGGACGAAAGTGTGAGCCAAACCATGGCCATAAAGGTTGAAGGGCTAAACAAACTTCAGCATGTATTAGCGCTTGAGTCGTTCTTAAAAAGTATTGTGTCAGTGCAGGACGTGACATTAAAACATTACTCTCAGAGTCTTTCTGAGTTCGATATTGTGATTAACGGCTCGTTAGATCATGTTATTCAGTCGATAAACCTCGACGGTCGTTTAAAAGTGCGTGACATGGGACCTTTTGTCAGCATGAGCGAGAATCAGGTACAGACTTATGAATGGCGCGGGGGCAATTAATGCCTCCTCAGCAGTTGCCTTTAGCCGTTCAGTTACCTGACGATGAGACCTTTGAAACCTTTCACAAAGGCAGTAATGAAACGGCGTTAAAATGGTTGCATACGTTGCCTCAAAAGCAGGCACCGTTAGAAACCAGTGAACAGCTGACCTGGCTGTCCGGACCTGAGGGAGTTGGCAAGAGCCATTTGCTGCATAGTCTGGTCGCATCTTCCTCTGAAAATAACCGCGTTTTCTATTTCCCGCTAAAGGAGCTCGCAGGGGTTGACCCCGACGCCGTGCTTCAAGGGGCAGAGCAAGCCAGTATTATTTGTCTGGACGACGTCGACAGTGTTACTGACAATGAAAGCTGGTGTTACGAGCTGTTTGCACTGATTAACCGAGTAACTGACAACGAGTACAGCCGCTTAGTTATGACTGCGCAACAGTCTGCCGTAAAAACAAACGTCAGTTTGCCCGATTTACACTCCCGTTTTCAGTGGGCGACGGCTTTTCAGTTACAGCCATTAACCGATGAAGACAAAGCACAGGTACTGTCCTTACGAGCGCAATTTCGGGGGCTGGAGTTACCTGATGATGTTGCGGCTTTCATGATACAGCGTTTGGGGCGCTCAATGCGTGAGTTGATGAATACGTTGAACGAGTTGGATAAGGCGTCGATTACCTATCAACGCCGTTTAACCATACCCTTTATTAAAAAGATCTTGTCGGTTTAGTCCTGATCTTTCAATTTCTTTAAGCCTAACCCTAATTCGCGACCTTTATAGCGGGCAAAACCTGTTGCTCCGATAAAAGCACCAACCGCAAAAAGTAACTCTAACGCAGCCCATACGCGCTCATCCGGGTGTGTCCATAAAGTGGTTAAAGCATGCAGAAAGTAAAGCATAAGAATAAAGTTCGCCCAGGCATGCGTGTATGGCTTACCGCGCACAAGCCCGGTTAGCGGGAATAGTAGCGGCAATACCCAAAACAGCAAAGAAAGCGAAGTAGGCAAAGACGCCGGTTCCGAACTCGGTAGGCTATGCCACAAGGTGACAAGAACCAGCAATGGCCAATAGCAAAGCTGCGTTAAGACACGATAAAACTGTGGAGATGTTGGCATGAATAAATCCTAAGACATTAACTTTTGAGCGGCTGAGGCAACGCGCTTACCCAAAGCAACCGCAAGTTGGCGTTCATGCTCGGTGAGTTTACCTGAGCCGTCGACATGACTTGCACCATAAGGAGACCCGCCAGACTCGGTTTTATGCAGGGCGGGCTCAGAGTAGGGCAAACCCACCAGCAGCATACCGTGATGCAACAACGGCAGAGCCAGGCTTAGTAAGGTCGACTCCTGACCGCCATGTAACGAGCTGGACGAGGTAAAGACAGCCCCGGGCTTATCAGCTAAGGTCGCCGATAACCACTGAGATGAGGTGCCTTCCCAGAACTTCTGTAAGCCGGATGCCATGTGTCCAAATCGTGTGGGGCTGCCAAGAATCAGTGCATCGCATTGCTCTAAGTCATCGTTGCTGACATCGAGGTCACGTTCGCTGGCAGCATCACTGGCCGTATTAACGGTTCTCAATACGGCTTCGCCACCAGCGCTTGCGACACCTTCAGCAATAGCGTCGGCCAACTGTTGAGTGGCACCACCGCGGCTGTAATAAAGGATTAAAACCTGCGCCATTAAAGAATATCCAGTACAGATTCCGGAGGACGACCAATAGCCGCTTTATCGCCTTTAATGACAATAGGGCGCTCAATAAGCTTAGGGTTATTGACCATGGCCGTAATCAATTCGTTTTCATCACTGACACCGGCAAGCCCTAACTCTTTGTAGATAGCCTCTTTTTTGCGCATAAGCTCGTCTGGGGAAAGCCCAAGCTTACCCAATATGTCTTTTAATTCAGCGGCGTTTGGCGGCGTTTTGAGGTACTCGACAACTTCTGGTTCAATAGACTTCTCTTTGAGAAGCTCAAGGGTCTGTCTTGATTTTGAACAACGTGGGTTATGATAAATTGTTACTTCACTCATTTTTGTCGTACCTTGTAGTCTCTCGTAATGCATTAATACTAACTAAACGGGGTTAAGAATGAAACTCGCAGTCATTGCTTTCGTTGCTTCTTTTATGTTGTTGGGCTGCTCTGAGTCAGCCGATGTCAAGACCGATACCGGTAACAGTTACGACTGGTCTTCTATGCAGGGACAAACGGTGGTGGTCAATTATTTTGCCGAGTGGTGCGCGCCGTGCTTAAGAGAGTTGCCCGAACTGAATGAGTTTCATCACCAAAAGCCTGAAAACGTCACGCTTATTGGTGTCAGCTTTGATCCTATGTCGAATGAAGATTTAGCCGCGTTGAAGAAAAAGCACGGTATTGAATTTCCGCTGTCACTGACTCAGCCGGCACCCGCATTTCCATTCGAGCGACCCAATATGCTGCCGGCAACCTATGTGATCCGACCGGATGGCAGTGTTGATGGACCGCTCATGGGCGAGCAAACGTTGGACTCCCTGAATAACGCTGTGGGCGCCGAGTAACATCACATAATGTTTCTGGCCTGATTTTCGAGCGCTCGCAGTTGGTCTATGCGAGCGTTAATGCGCTTACGGGTAATATCATTGTCCGTGTGGTTATGCGCTGTGTGCAGCTGATTAATGGCCAGCGAAAAGTTACCACGTAACGCCAATGCCTCGGCGCGAGTTTCGTACATAGCAGCGCGCTTCCCACTTTTCTCATACACGCGGGTCAGTAAGTCGAGTGCTAACGGGTGGTTTGGGTTTTGCAGTAAAAACTCGCGCAACAGTTTTTCAGCGAGCTTGCCATTACCGGATGTAAGTGCTGCATTGGCAAAGTTAATGGTAATAACAGGCTCTGTCGGCTGACGGATATACTTACCTTCCAGCCAATCCATAACGTATTCGTAGTTTTCCTGCCCCAGTAAAATATCGGTTTGTACGTCAATGTAAAACGGGTTGTTCGGCTCGTCTTTAAGCAAGGTGTTGATATGCTCTGAAGCTGTGTTGTACTGGCCCCGGTCGAGAGCAATTATCGCCAGACCATAAGTGCCGGCACGTTGGTTAATTGGGTTACTGCTGTTCGCCATATCCTGAAAATCGGAAACTGACGGATTACCCGCGTAGCGAGCTTCAACACGAGCTTTTGCTAAGGCAAACTCAAGACTGGGTTTTACATCGATACGGCGCATCGACTCCGCTCGTGCTCGGGTATCCGCAATACGTGACTCGGGGAGCGGGTGAGTCATGAGCATTTCCGGTGGTTTACTGACGTAACGATACTTTTCCGCTAAACGACCGAAAAAATCCGGTGCACCCATTGGGTCAAAGCCAGCGGCTAACAGAACAGACAAACCAATGCGGTCAGCTTCTCTTTCATAAAGTCGAGTGTAATTAATTTGCGACTGACTGGTGGCACCGAGCGTTGTATACAAACCGGCCATACCGGCTTCCGGGTTAGCCATACCCAGAAGAATTGAGCCAATAACACCGGCAATAGTCATGGGCATATTTTGCTGCTGCTCTTGCATGCGGCGGACAATATGGCGCTGTGTTACGTGAGCCACTTCATGCCCGAGTACAGCGGCCAGCTCGGACTCGGTGCGGGCTTCCTGAATAAGTCCGGTATGCACACCTACGTAACCACCCATAAACGCAAAGGCATTAATTTCGTTATTGCGTATCCAGAAAAAGTTAAAGGGGTATTTCACACCATTACTGTAGCGTACGAGGCGCTGCCCTAAATTGCTCAGATAGCTGTCGAGTACCGGATCATAAATAATAGGAGCCTGCGCCCGCACCTGACGCATGTAAAAGTCGCCAACTACTTGCTCGCGTTCAATGCTCAGAAATGCTGCGCCAGTGGTGCCTATTTCAGGAAGTCTGCGACTGTCTTGTGCGCTGTAAGCAAATGCAGTAAAAAAGGTGGTAACAGCGATAGCAGCGGGCAGCAAAGTTTTTAGCAGCGTTTTATACATCGACGACTCAATTAGTGAAGTTACAAGTACTCAGGTTTTGTCACTGATAAGAGTGATTTTTTCATCTTTAGTTCCTTTTTACTCTATGGGGTTATGGAAAGATTGCAAGGACTGATACTATTCCTTGTAAGAATCTCCGGGAGATAACAGTTCATGTTTGATTACATAAAGCAGTGGTATCAACGTAAGTTTTCAGATCCTAACGCGGTTACCTTATTCCTGTTGCTGGTGGTGACAGTCGTTGTCATTGTTCTGTTTGGTAACTTACTGGCGCCGCTTATTGTTGCTATTGCACTTGCTTACCTGCTTGACTGGCCGGTAACTCGTCTTATGTATATGGGAATGTCGCGGTTAACGGCCACTATTATCACTTTTGTAGCGTTTTTGGCGCTGGCTGTTCTGGTGCTGCTGACACTGGTTCCGGTTATATGGCAGCAAAGCACCATGCTTATTCAAGAGTTGCCAAATATGATAGGTAACTTACAGATATGGTTGCATAAACTGCCGGAAATGTTCCCAAGCGTTATCGATGAAAGCCAAATTAATGAGCTGACTCAGTCGTTGAAGAATCGTGTCGTTGGTTTTGGCGAAAGCCTGGTAACAGTCTCTGTCACTTCGTTAATAAACCTTATGGCTATGTTGGTTTATTTAATCGTCGTGCCGCTGCTTATTTTCTTCATGCTGAAAGACCGTGATGTGTTAATGGCTAACTTCAGTAAGTTACTGCCGTCTAACCGGGCGTTAATTACTCAAGTCGGGCAGGAAATGAACCTGCAAATTATGAATTACATTCGCGGTAAGGTGATTGAGATTATCGTCGTGGCGATAGTGTCCTTTGTGACCTTTAGCTTGTTTGGGCTTCAGTTTGCTTTGTTACTGGCTATTCTCGTTGGCTTTTCGGTGCTCATTCCGTACATTGGTGCAGCGGTAGTCACCATTCCTGTCGTTTTAGTCGCGTTGTTCCAGTTCGGACCTACCGCCCCGTTTGTTTGGGTGACGGTTGCTTATCTTATTATTCAGGCGCTCGATGGTAACTTACTGGTGCCGCTGCTGTTCTCCGAAGCAGTGAGTTTAAACCCGGTCTACATTATTGCTGCGGTATTGATATTTGGTGGTATTTGGGGGTTCTGGGGTGTGTTCTTTGCGATCCCGCTGGCTAGCTTGGTTAAAGCTGTGATAACCGCCTGGGATACCGGAACTAGCAATATAGAACAAACGGAAGCGAAAACAGAAAAAGCCTCGTCATAAAGTGACGAGGCTTAGTGTCTAATATGAGTAAAGCTTAGCTTTTCAGGTGCTCTAAGACCACGTCGTGGTGTTCTTTGGTTTTGAACTTATTGAATACCTTTGAAATGGTTCCGTCTTGTTCAACCAAAAAGCTAATACGATGAATACCGTCGTATTCTTTGCCCATAAATTTCTTCAGGCCCCAAACACCGAAGTCTTCAGCAACTTTATGATCTTCGTCGCTAAGCAGGGTGAAGTTCAATTCGTCACGTTCAGTGAACTTCGCCAAACGCTTAGGAGCGTCAGGGCTAATACCCACTGAAACAACGTTATGCTTTGCCAGCTCGTCACGCTGGTCTCGCAGGTTCTGAGCCTGTACGGTACAGCCCGGTGTCATGGCTTTCGGGTAAAAGTAAACCAGTACGCGATGTTCTTTCAGTAAGTCTTTTAGCGACACTTCATTTTCATTTGCGTCTAATAGTGTGAACTCAGGCGCTTTGTCGCCAGCTTGTAATGTATTCATGACTGTCTCCTTAGTCATTCCAATGAATGAATAGGGGTATCTTAACCAACAGCTTATACGTTAGGAAAGCTTAGTCCGGTTTTTCTTAGGTTTACGGAACCTTCTGACTAAGATACGTTCCTATCACTTGTGTTTCGTTAGGGCTGGCATTAACATTGTTGCCCAAAATTTAGGACTTGGAGAAGGTATGCTGAAAGGCAGTATCGTTGCACTGGTCACTCCTTTTACCAAATACGGTAATGTGGACTACAGCGAACTTGAGTTTCTGGTAGAACAACATATAAAAGCAGGAACCGACGCTATTGTTGCCGTGGGAACAACCGGCGAGTCAACGACATTAACCCACGAAGAGCATATTAATGTGGTCAATGCGGTGGTTGAGCTGAGTGCTGGACGTATTAGCGTTATCGCTGGAAATGGTTCAAACTCTACCAGTGAAGCCGTTCAACTGACCGAAAAAATGACCCAAGCCGGCGTTGACGGTTTTTTGAATGTCACACCATATTACAATAAGCCTTCCATGGCTGGTCTGATGGCGCACTTTGAAGCTTGTGCCGACGTTACCGACAAACCTCAAATTCTGTATAACGTGCCGGGCAGAACCTGCTCTGACATGACGCCGGATATCATAGAGAAGCTGGCGCAGATTCCAGGCGTGGTTGGTGTAAAAGAAGCAACTGGCGATGTCAGCCGTGTGACCGAGCTTAAAAAGCGCTGCGGTGACGATTTTATTTTGCTAAGCGGGGATGACCCAACGTCTCGTGAGTTCATGCTTGCTGGAGGTCACGGTGTCATTAGCGTAACCGCAAATATTGTGCCGCAGCAAATTAAAGCCATGGTCGATGCAGCTGTTAAAGGCGATACAGAAACGGCAAACAAGCTGGATGAGCAACTAGCGCCGCTGCATGACATGCTATTTATTGAATCTAATCCTATTCCGGTCAAATGGGCGTTAGCGCTCATGGGGTGGTGCAGTGCCAATTATCGCCTTCCGTTAACACCGCCAGAAGAGGCCAATCAGGCCATTATTGAGTCGGTGTTGGAGAAAGCTAACCTTATTAATACTCAGGAGTCATAATGAAATTGTCCTACCTTGCCTTGGCGCTAACCGCAGCGACGCTTGCTGGTTGTTCCGCGGCAGATAGAGAAAGAGCCAGTGGCGGTTTTGATTACGTCAATATTCAACCAACGGATACCTTGACGTTGCCTGGCGATCTTGAACGTCCTGAGCGGGATTCTGATTACGCTGTGCCGCAGACCGATATAAAAAATGCTCCGATTGGGCAGCGTGTCAACATTACAGCCCCTCAACAAGTGCGTCCATTAGGCCTAGGTAGCCGGGTACTGGAGACTGAAACTGAAACGCGGGCGTATTTCGATATTGTTGATGGTATGGGTGATTCTGTTACTGAATTTGTAAAAGAGGCCGCAGAAACGGTGCTTGAGCGTCGTGGTATTAGCTATGACGTGCAAAGTGATGGTCACTGGTTAACTGAAACGATGAGTCTTCAGCAAACACTGGACGGCGAGGGTGGTTTTCTCGGCTTTGGCGGTGAAGAAGATAAGTTACAAGAACGAACGTTCCGCTACGAACTTATTCAGGAAACTGAGTCGCACAACCGCACCACGTCATTGCGGGTTAACATTGACAACTTTACTCAACAAGTTGATGGCCGCACGGTGGATGTTGCGCCAGTCGTCGGAAACAACCTTGAAGCTGAGTTACTCAATGCCATTATTTCTGAAGTAAACCGTAAGCAACAGCAAGCTGTAGCGCAGTTAAAAGCTGAAGGTATTGATACCCAGCTGACTCAGTCGGACGCTGGCGAAAATATCTTGTTGGTTGAAGATAGCTTTGATCAAGCATGGCCATTGGTGAACCTTGCGCTACAAAGCATTGGCTTTGAAGTTGAAGACTTAAACCGTGAAACCGGTACTTATTTTGTTAGCTACAGCGAACCGGACAGCGGCTTCTTGTTTATTGGCGGCGACGACTACGAACCGCTGAATATCGAAGAAGGTGAGTACGAATTTAGATTGCTTGAGTCTGGAGAGAATACTGCTGTACGCGTCTATCAAGATGATACAATGGTATCTGAGCAGTGGCTGCAAGCGGTTTATGAGAATTTCCGAGCAGCTGTCAAACAGCAAAGTAAACTGTAATTAAGTGCGAGTGGAACAATCAATGGAAAAGCGCAGTGAGTTGTACCGGGGTAAAGCGAAGACGGTTTACCACACCGATGATCCCGATCGTTTAATTCTGGAGTTTCGTAACGATACATCGGCTTTTGACGGTGAAAAAGTTGAGCAGCTTGACGATAAAGGCAAGGTAAACAATAAGTTTAACCACTTTATCATGAGTAAGCTGGAAGAAGCCGGCATTCCAACCCAGTTGGATGAATGTATCAGCGATACCGAATCGGTAGTGAAAAAGCTCGACATGATTCCAGTCGAGTGCGTGGTGCGCAACTATGCTGCGGGCTCTTTGGTTAAACGCTTAGGCGTTAAAGAAGGTATGGAATTAAATCCGCCAACCTTTGAGTTCTTCCTGAAGAACGACGCGCTGCACGACCCAATGATCAACGAGTATCACATTCAGGCATTTGGTTGGGCAAAAGCTGAGCAAATTGAAAAAATGAAAGAACTGACGTTCAAAGTGAATGATGTTCTGAAAAAGCTCTTTGCTGATGCAGGCTTGCTGTTGGTTGATTATAAGCTTGAGTTTGGTGTCTTTAACGGCGAAATCATGTTAGGCGACGAATTCAGCCCGGATGGATGCCGCTTATGGGACGCCGAAACCCGCGAAAAGCTCGACAAAGATCGTTTCCGCCAGGGTCTTGGTGGTGTCGTTGAAGCTTATCGTGAAGTGGCTAAGCGACTAGGCGCGGATATTTAATCCCGCTTGTCTTTATGGTCCGTTTCAGAGTCGTCTTTCTTTTCTGATGACTTTGTTCCGGGCCATTTAAATTTCGCACTGTATTTTAAGACCATCAGATTACTGACAATAACACCTATTACCAGGGCTATTAGTAACCACACCAAATGTTCGTCCATCCCTCATCCTCAGTTATTGTATCAATATAATGTTTTTTTATCGTTGGCAGGTTATCCAGAATACAGGGTTTGCCTTCAATATCGAGCGCACTAATAGTGCCCTCCAGAACCTCTAATGACAGCAGCTTGTGACACTGACTGGAAATTGGCCGGTAACTTAAGTGCCAGGGCTCTTGTGCGACACCGCCCTGATAACGGGCATACGGGAAAAAGAAGCCATACTCATGAGCGTGCTGAGTAAGCCATTGCCATAGTTCATAGCACGGGCCGGATTCATTGACGTACTCACCGGGCACGAGCTCCAATTTTAGCGTTTTGTCAGCTTCGAAAGGGCGCGGATCATAAACATCTAAATCCGTTCCCCAATGATGTCGACTGCCACCAGGAAGTGCCGACCAGTGCAATATTGCCCACAGCTTTTCAGTATCGCTTAAGGCATTGGCGTTAATAATCTCGCCATTTTTATCGCGCAGAGTGAGTTCTCCCCGCCACTTGCGATTCCAAATTGACAGCTGGCGATCTAAAGAACGGAATCCCGATGCAATACGAACTTCAATGCCGTTATTCGAAGCCGCTTGTTTGAGCTTAACGTAGGCCCTTGCCGCTTGCTCTTCGAGTCGCTGGTTTTCTATATCGACCAAATGCGATTCGTCGGCGCCGGTGACTTGCCTTAGCGTTAACACAGCAGGTTCTCCATACAACGCAGGTAGAGCGCACTGAGTTTGTCTAGGTCGTCGGCTTTCACTCGTTCGTTCACTTTATGAATGGTGGCATTCACCGGTCCTAATTCGACAACTTGGGTGCCTGTTGGTGCAATAAAGCGACCGTCAGATGTGCCGCCGCCGGTGGATAACTCAGTCTCGAATCCGCATTCATCCTGTATGGCGTGGGTAACCGCTTCAATTAAACCGCCGGAATCGGTTAAAAATGGTGGGCCGTTGAGCTTCCACGTCAGTGAGTATTTTAAGTTGTGCTTGTCCAGAATAGCCTCAGTGCGCTGCTTTAATTCTTCAGCAGTGACCTCGGTGGAAAAACGAAAATTAAACTGTGTGTCTATACGACCGGGTATTACATTACCCGCACCGGTGCCTGCGTTTATGTTAGACACTTGGAACGTTGTCGGAGGGAAGCTTGCGTTACCTTCGTCCCATTGCTCATTAACCAGGTCACTTAACGCGGGCGCTATTTTATGCACCGGGTTATCCGCCAGGTGAGGGTAGGCAACATGCCCCTGAATGCCCTGTACTGTTAGGTCGCCGGTTAAACTGCCACGGCGCCCGTTTTTAACCACGTCACCGAGCTTATCAGTGCTCGAAGGCTCACCAACAATGCACCACTCAATCGGCTCATTACGTGCCTGTAAAGTCTCTATGACGCGCTTGGTGCCATTTATAAAAGGGCCTTCTTCGTCACTGGTAATGAGAAAGGCGATATCCGCATCCACATTGGGGTGTTTTTCGATAAAGGCTTCGGTGGCCGTTACCATAGCCGACAGGCTGCCTTTCATGTCGGCAGCACCTCGGCCGTATAAGTACCCATCATGAATAGTGGGTTCAAATGGCGGAAACTGCCAGTCGTTCACATCCCCAGGTGGTACAACATCAGTGTGCCCTGCAAAGCAGAACAGTTTACGACCCTGACCGCGGCGCGCCCATAAATTGGTTGTGTCTTCAAAGACCATGGTTTCCAGTTCAAACCCTAATGCAGCCAAACGTTCGCCAATGACTTGCTGGCAACCTTCGTCTTCCGGTGTGACAGAGGGCCGGGAAATAAGCTCTTTGGCTAATGCCAGTGTTTCGGAACTCATAAGTAGCGTTCACTCCACTGTGCATCTTTAAAGCCACAGTGAATACCGTCACTGTCTTTTACTAATGGGCGTTTAAATAAGGTCGGTTGCTCTGCTACCAGTTCGGCCAGCTGGTTATTATCGGTTAAGGCTTTTTGGTCGTCAGAAAGATTACGCCAACTGGTGCTGCGTTTATTAATGAGTTGTTCAGCCGGTAGTTCATTCAGCCAGTCCAGAACCGTTTCTTTTTCCAGAGGTTGCTCACGAACATCAATAAACTGATAGTCAACGCTGTGTTTATCTAACCACTTCAGCGACTTCTTAACAGTGTCACAGTTTTTAATTCCGTAAATGGTCAACATACTTCTATTACTCCGGTTCTTCGTTAAGACAGGTTTCATTGGCAAAAACACGGCCGCTTTGTAGCCAGTGCACGGGCAATTCACTTGCTTGCTCGGTTAATGCAGATAATAACACGCTTAACCCTTGCTGTGACTGCGGTAAACTACGTAGTCTGGGGAGGTTCAAGGAGGCAAGGGGTGCGCCCTGTTCCACTTGCTTGGCCTGGCGGCAAAGCACTTTTAGCGCATCATGCGTTAAGTAATTTTCGCCGTTGCCTAAAATTAGCTGCAGGGAAAAGTGCTCGTTAACTTTAATGGCGATATAATCGCCACTCTGGCTTAAGTGCAGTAATTCGCCGGATACTGGCGCATACAAGGTACTGCCTGTTATGCTGAGTTGCAGGCCTTGGCCAAGCAACTCGCTTCCCGGAATAGCGGAGGCAGAACGAGCCGACTGAACCCGCCCGGTTATGGGCGCGTATATTGATGGAAGCTGAGGTTGGGGCACTGCGGTTGACCCTCTTATGGCGGTAATTTTAAGAGTATAGTGACAAAGCGTGGGAAGCTTATCAACTGTATCCACATTATCTGTGGATATCTTTGTGCACTACACGGTTGTAACAGTGTAAGATACTGAAAATTAATAGTTATTTGTAAAGGTCGAATATCGTACAACGGTCATTTAATTGATCATTAATGCAGCGGTTTTAGGAGTTATTCAGTTGAGCCAGTCGTTTTTTCAAACACTTCGTGACGGAAAAACCTACGCTGAAACGTGGCCTCACCACTCAGTGGTTGCGGCAATGACAGAGTCCCGGGTTATTCCAATGACACGTAAAGGTGTCAAATGGGTGCCCGGTATAGCAGTAATTAATGCATTACTGACCTGGCAGTTTTTGCCTCAGGAGCAGTTGGCAACAGGAATTATGCTGTCGCTGATTATGCTGAGTTTACCGTTACAGGGTATTTATTGGCTGGGATGGCGTTCACAGCAGCAGCTGAAGCCGCAGTTAAAACGTTGGTACTTGGAGTTAAGACAGAAGCTTGAGGCGCAAGGTATTCCGGTTAAAACGGCCAATAACAAAGCGCCTCGATACATGGATTTAGCCATTGTTCTGCGACAGGCGCTTGATCAGCTCCCGCCGCATGAACATTAAGGTTACACGTTAAAGGTTGACCAAACAGGGGCGTGGTCAGAAGGCTTTTCTATACCGCGAAGCTCGTAATCAATGCCGGTATCTTCACATTTCTCGGCCAGGCTCTTGGTCGCTAAAATTAAGTCAATGCGAAGGCCCCGGTTGTCGTCAAAGCCACGAGAACGATAGTCAAACCAGCTAAATTCGTTGTCCGTATCCGGGTTCAGCAGGCGGTAAGTGTCCTGAAAACCCCAGTTCATCAGTGTTTGAATCCACTCACGTTCTTCTGGTAAGAAGCTGCATTTACCGGTGCGCAGCCAGCGCTTGGCGTTGTTTTCGCCAATACCAATGTCACGGTCAATGCGCGAAATGTTCATATCGCCCATAACAATCACCGGGTCGTCGGCAGAGAGTTCGGTATTCAGGTAATTCATTAAGTCCTGATAAAACTTTTCTTTTGCCGGGAATTTGGTGGGGTGGTCACGACTTTCGCCCTGTGGGAAGTAGCCATTCAATACACGTACACGTTTACCGTTATCAAGTGGGTAGTCACCCATAATCATTCGGCGCTGCGCGTCTTCATCGTCAGTTGGGTAGCCAAACTGTGGGTTTTCCAACGGCTTCTTGCTGAGCATGGCAACACCGTAGTGACCTTTTTGGCCATGATAAATGACGTGATAACCCATCGCCTCTACATCTGCCAGGGGAAATTGGTCGTCATGAACTTTGGTTTCCTGCAAACCGATAACATCGGGCTGGTGTTTATCGATAACCGCCTGAAGTTGGTGCAAACGTGCGCGAATACCGTTGATATTGAATGATATTACTTTCATTGAGTGTCCTGTCGTCATGCAATTTTGCCAAAAGCATAACATAAGCGGAGAAAAACTTGGGATGCGAAAATATAAGAAAGTTCGTATACTCGGGCGGGCGTTAGGTAGGGAGAATAAGACGTGCAGCAGCTACTTAATAATTTAGGAATGATGATTCGTCCGCATTTTTATGAAATTGCGATGATGATTGTGGCCACTTTATTGGTCATTTACGGTAATGAAATTAATAAAATGGTGAAACGCCAGGTTGCGCATTGGCACTTCATTTTCAGAACTTTAGTGTTTGTGGTGGTGTGTGCCTTTGGCTATGGTTGGCTGTTGGTTTGGTTTACTCCGGTTTTAGCCAGTTGGCTAGCCCAAATACCACTGCAGTTTGTAGCTGTCAGTACCATAGGCATTGTCTTTTTGCTGGGTATTCTCGCCGAACGAAAGAAACAATTATAAATCAGGAACAGTAGTATGAGCGACTGGATTGATATTAAAGCTGGTGCGCAAGCGTATCAGCACATTCAGGAAAAGCAGTTAACCGCTGACGACATTGGCTTGTTGTTGGGTGCCTCAGGCGGACCAAAGTGGTTTGTGCTGCAGGGCATTGACCGTTGGATGTTCGGCGACTTTTTTAAAAACAACAATAAGCCGTTAAATACACTGGGAACCTCTGCCGGTGCATGGCGTTTTGCGGCGCTTGGTCAGCAGGACCCGGTCGCTGCCAGTGACTTGTTTTGTCAGCTCTACAGCACACAAACATACAGCGAAAAGCCTGATCGGGCGGAAATTACTCGCGAAGCCAAAATATTGCTCGATAAGTACATTTCTGACAAAGCCGTTGAAGAAATATTGGGGCAGTCAGCGTTCCGTCATCACTTTATTGTTGCCCGGTGTCGCGGGTGGACAGCCTCGGAGTCACGTCGACAACTCGTTGGACTGTTGAATTCAGCGGTTGCTAACGGCATCAGCCGGCGTTGGTTAGGCCGTTTTTACGAGCGTGTTATTTTCCACCACCCTGACTCTGATGCCGCGTTTACAAAAGACTGGAATGATTTGCCCACCACTCGGGTTGCTTTGAGCCAGCAGAACTTCCAGCCCGCTATTTTGGCGACTGGCTCAATTCCTTTAGTGCTCGACGGAGTTAAAGACATTCCCGGTGCGCCTAAAGGCATTTACCGTGACGGCGGTGTCACTGACTACCACTTCGATCTCGATTTCAGCAATGTTGACGGTTTGGTGCTATACCCGCACTTTAATCGCGATGTTATTCCGGGCTGGTTCGATAAACGACTTACCTGGCGTCGGACTACTGGCAAGAAGTGGCCTAATGTTATTTTTATTAGCCCTTCTGAGGCGTTTATAAAATCGTTACCTTACGGAAAAATTCCGGACAGAACCGACTTCGCTAATTTAGATGCAGAAACACGGATGAACTACTGGCGTAAGGCAATTGATGCTGGACGTCGAATGGGTGACCAATTACAAGACTGGGTAGAAAACGGCACGTTAAGAGAAAAAGTAAAACTCTGGACGCCTTAGTTGTTAAAACTCTTACAAGCCGTGGGTGTCAAAACTGGCATCGCATAACTGTTCAAAACGCTCGGCGGCCAAGCGTCGGGCGCTATTCAGTTGTTTTGCGGTTAATTGATGAATCAGTGACTGCAGCAGTTCGCTTGCTCCCTCTTCACCGGCATTTTCTGCCAATGTTAACCAACAGCAGGCATGAAAAATACTGTGGGGTAAGTCGCGACCTTGCATAAACATTTGGCCTAAATACAGCATGGCTTTGCTGTGTCCGAACAGTGCAGCGCGGCGAAAATGCTTAGCTGCTTCAAACCCTTGACCCTCTTTCATAAAATCGGCAGCTCGTACGTAGTGGTGTTTAGCAAAGCGTTGCCAGTACTCAGGACCACGAACCGTGGGTTTATTTTTAGCGGGCAGGCGAGTCTTGGCCAGCTCAATGAGCTGATCAACCTGTTGTAATAATGCGTTTTGCCATTCGTTGACGTTCGCCTGACTCATCCGGAATTGGTTATTTTTATGTTATTGTTGGCGTCAGTGTACACTATGTTTTTCAGTGGGCAAACTGCCTGAGTAATAAGGACTATTCGCGCTTCAATGAAAACGCCAATTTCAAATGATAACCTCGCCGCGCTATTAAACGCAGGGACCCGCCTGAGTCTTTTTATTTGGGAAGATGCGCCGGGCTGGCCGGTTCTGTTCGTGTCAGATAATGTTGAAGCGCTTTTGGGTTACCCGAAAGACCAGTTAATGAATTGCGATATCGAGTATCAGTCGCTGGTGCACGAAGAAGACTTGCCTCGGGTTTTGAAGGAAGTTAACGGGCTCACCAGTCTTGAATCTGGCGAATCCATTATTCACGAAGATTACCGATTAAAGCATGCAAAAGGTCACGATATTTGGGTGTCCGATACCACTGTGGTTATCACCGACGATGACGGTGTCAATTACTTGTACGGGTATCTTATTGATATTACCGAGCGTAAGCAGTTGGAGCTGGCCTTAGAAACAGAGCGTAATCGCCTTAAACTCTTGCTGGATGCGACACGTTTAGGTACCTGGGAATGGAATCCGCAAACCGGTGTGACTTTGTATAACGAGCGCTGGGCACAGATGTTTGGTTGGGAGCTGCATGAACTAGAAGCGCACGTGGCGAACTGGTCCAGTATTTTGCACCCTGACGACTATGAGCAAGTGTGGGAGTCGATAAAAAACCACCTTGATGGTGTAACGCCTTATTACGAGAGCGAGCACCGTATTCGTCATAGAAATGGCAGTTGGGTTTATGTGTTGGATCGCGGAAAAGTCATTGAGCATGACGAAAACGGCAGAGCCACTCGTTTTACCGGAACCGTGACTGACCTGACTGAACAGAAGCAGTCTGAATTAGACGCAAAACGAGCAGCGCACGCGAAAAACGTATTTTTGGCGAACATGTCTCATGAAATACGTACGCCATTGCACGGTATTCTCGGAGTTACGTCGGTTTTAGAAGCGTCAGAGCTCAACAGTAAGCAGCGTGATCTGGTTGAAACCATTAAAGACAGTGGCGACTATTTGCTGACTACTTTGAACGATATTCTCGACCTGACCAAAGCGGAAGAAGGGCAGTTAAAGCTGGTTTTGGGCTCGCATTCGCCTAAAAAAGTGCTTGAGCACATTGCGCATTTGTTTGAAAAGCCAATCGTCGACAAAGGCCTCAAGTTTACTCTGAATATAGCCCCGGATATTCCTGAAGTGACACAAATGGATCAGTCGCGTACGGCGCAAGTGGTCAGTAACTTGGTGAATAATGCCATGAAGTTTACTGAAACTGGCGAAATTAGTCTTTCTGCTAGCTGGGACCGGGAGTCTGACTTTGTCGGAGAGCTTATTATAGAAGTGAAAGACACCGGCGTAGGCATTGAAAATACCCAGCGTATTTGGCAGCTGTTTGAGCAGGAAAAGTACGGTTTGAACAGGCCGAAGGGCGGCAGTGGTTTGGGACTGGCAATTGTTCGAAGTTTGGTGCAGTTGCTCGATGGCACTATTCGGGTCGACAGTGTGCCCGGCGAAGGTTCGTGTTTTACTGTCGTGCTTCCCATGAGGACACAAACAGGAGCAAGTGCGCATACGCCCAAAAGAGAGCTGCCAAGCCTTGCGACCCACCGTGTTTTGGTGGTTGATGACAACCGAGTTAACCAGCTAATTATCAAAGAAATGCTGATGTCGCTTGGGCAAAAAGTGGAAATTGTCAGCAATGCTGAAAAGGCCTTTAAATTGTTCGGTACGCACTCGTACGACGCGCTGTTTATGGACGTGCACATGCCTAATATTGATGGCATGCAGGCTACTCAGAAATTGCGGGGAATGCACATAAAACAGCCTTACATAGTGGCGCTGACTGCGGATGCTTTTCCCGAAACTCGCAAACAAGCGATGGACGCAGGTATGGATGATTATGTCACTAAACCCTTTGTAAAAATGGACATTGCTGAAGCCCTTAAACGCTTTGAAGAGCGTCAGAATTCGCACACACATAAGCGTTTGCGATAGTATGGGCACCACTTTTAGGACAAAAACAGAATAGGATCGCCGAATGGAGTTTAACAGTCGTTCTTACGTCGTTTCACAAGAGCTGGCAACAGCCGTTAATGCAGCGGTAACACTGGAGAAACCTTTATTACTTAAAGGGGAGCCCGGTACTGGTAAAACGCGCTTGGCAGAAGAGTTGGCCGATGCATTGAGCACCGAGCTGCTGACCTGGTCTATTAAGTCGACCACTAAAGCGCAACAAGGGCTGTATGAATATGACGCCGTGTCGCGCCTGCGCGACAGCCAACTCGGTAGTGACAAAGTCCATGACATTAGCAACTACATTCGCCCCGGTAAACTTTGGCAAGCCTTTACTGCCGACAGACGGCCGGTACTGCTCATTGATGAAATTGACAAAGCGGATGTGGAATTTCCCAACGACTTACTGCATGAACTCGACCAAATGGCGTTCCATGTTTACGAAACCGGAGAGCAAGTAAAGGCGCGTGTACGTCCTATTGTCCTCATTACCTCGAATAACGAAAAGGCGTTGCCGGATGCCTTTTTAAGACGCTGCTTTTTCCACTACATCCAGTTTCCTGACGAGGCGACTCTGAAACAAATTGTTGATGTGCATTATCCGGATATTCAGAAAGAGCTGATTGATACAGCATTGTCGCTGTTCTTTGATTTGCGCGAAGTGCCCGGGCTTAAGAAAAAGCCGTCAACATCTGAACTGTTAGATTGGTTACGCCTGTTACTGACTGAAGATGTCAGTGCCAGCCAGTTAAAACAAAGCCAGCAAAGTGGTGACTTATTGCCGCTCTCTGGTGCGTTATTGAAACATGAGCAGGATATTGAACGAGTGACTGAACTTGCCCGCATGCAGCGCCGGTAGTTGTTATGTTTGTTGAGTTTTTTCAGACATTACGTCGACATGGGCTAAAAACCAGCATTACGGAGTGGTTAGATTTATTGGCGGCAATGAAGGCTAACCTTGCGTTTGCCGATGTTGACCAGTTCTACCATTTGTCGCGGCTCATTCTGGTTAAAGATGAGTCGTACTATGACAAGTTTGACCGCGCGTTTAGCGAGTACGTCGAAAAGGTGGCAAAGACCGATGTCGCCGAAAAAATTCCGAACGACTGGCTTGAGAATGCCTTAAAGCGTGAGCTTAGTGAGGAAGAAAAACAAAAAGTTCAGCAGCTTGGTAGCCTGGAAGAGTTAATTAAAACCTTTCACGAGCGCCTTAAAGAACAGCAAAAGCGGCACCAGGGCGGTTCTAAGTGGATAGGCACCGGTGGCACCTCCCCGTTTGGTGCTTACGGGTATCATCCGGGCGGCATTCGCATTGGCCAGGACGGTAATCGGAATCGCAGCGCGTCAAAGGTTTGGGATAAGCGAGAGTTTAAAGACTTAGATAAGAGCGCGCGGCTGGAGCAACGGGGCTTTCAGGTGGCGTTGCGTAAATTAAGGCAATTCGCGCGTACCGGAGCTGCGTCAGAGCTTGATCTTGATGAAACTATAGCCGCAACGTCCAGAAAAGGTGGTTTGCTTGATTTAAAATGGCGAGCAGAGCGGCATAATGCCGTCAAAATTATTCTGCTGCTGGACGTTGGCGGCTCAATGGACGACTACATTTACCAGTGTGAACAGCTATTTACGGCACTGAAAAGTGAATTTAAACACTTAGAGCTGTTTTATTTTCACAACTGTGTGTATGAAGGTGTTTGGCGTGCGAACAGCCGTCGCCGGGAAGAGCAGATTCCTACTCAGCAACTGATTCAAACCTACGGCGAAGACTATAAGTTGTTGTTTGTGGGGGATGCCACCATGGGCCCGTACGAAATTGCTTACACCGGCGGCAGTGTTGAACATTGGAATGAGGAACCGGGTCAGGCATGGTTGGAGCGCTTAACCCGCCACTTTGACAAAGTGGCTTGGTTAAACCCGCAACCTAAGCAATATTGGCAGTATTACATGTCGGTTCGAATGATAAACGACTTAATGGCCGGTCGAATGTATCCGCTGACCATTGAAGGACTTGAAGAGGCTATGGAAAAGCTACGATGACACCCAAGGCTAAAGTTGCACAGGCTAGCCAATTTCAGCTGCTGTCCGATGCGCATCAGGCACTTATTGAGCGGGTAAAGCTGTTGCGCTCGGCGAAGCAGCATATTGCTCTGCAATACTACCTGTGGCGACCGGATACCAGCGGTTTAACGCTTTTAAAAGAGCTGCTAAATGCAGTTGAGAGGGGCGTTACTGTTGATTTGTTACTCGACGATCATCACAGCAAATCAATCGAGCCTCTGTTAAGGGACTTGTCCAGCCGCAGCAACTTTAATGTCAAACTCTTTAACCCATTCAAACACCGTGGCTGGCGCTGGGTGAACTGGCTTACCGACTTCAAGCGCATGAACCGGCGTATGCACAATAAAGCCATGATCATCGATGAACGTATTGCTATTGTCGGCGGCCGTAATGTGGGCGATGAATACTTTGGTACTCATGCCGGTCAGCTTTTCTCCGATCTCGATGTTATTGCCCGTGGCCCTGTGGTCACAAAGGTGATGGAAGATTGGCGTCATTACTGGCAGTGTGCATTGTCAACGTCCATAGGGATTATTAAAGGCTCTCATCGCAGTCGATTGTTTGAAGAAATTTGGAAAGGTTTTGAGTCTAAGCCGGAAACCAAAGACTTAAATCAATATGTACTGTCAGACAAATTGTTAAGCGATGAAACTAAAGCTCTAACAGAGTTTTCAGCAGCGGCACAAGTAGTGAGTGATGATCCCCTAAAAGCGGATTTATCATCGAAGCCAAAACGCTCTTTAACCCAGCAGATAGCGAAAACCATTGGTTCGGCCACTCAGTCGATTTTGCTGGTATCGCCATACTTTGTTCCAACGGCAACGGGTGTGAAAGAGTTAGAAAAACTGGCAGAGCAGGGGGTTGAGGTACGAGTATTGACCAACTCCCTGGCGGTGACGGACGTACCAGCGGTGCATGCCGGTTATCAGCGTCGCCGTCGTCGTTTATTACTGGCAGGTGTAAAGTTGTTTGAACTTCGCCGAACAGAAGAAACGCTTCGAAAAGACATGAAACCGTACTTTCGTCGTTCGGCGTCGAGCCTGCACGCAAAAACAGTAACGGTTGACGGTAACAAGGTATTCGTTGGTTCGTTTAACTTCGATCCAAGATCAGCTCAGATCAACACAGAGTCAGGTATTATCATTGAATCGGAAGCGATGGCCATGCAAATTAACTCAATGTTTGACCACGAGTTACCCATGCGAACTTACGAAGCAAGGTTGAATCGGTTTTATAAATTGTATTGGCTAGATAAAAGTCAAATTCCGGCGCAAAAGCTTTACAAAGAGCCTGGGGCAGGCATTGGCAGACGCTTAACGGTGTGGTTAACCGCACGCCTGCCGGTCGATCATCTGCTCTAAAGTCGTTCGGCTATCCAACGTCTGACCTTTTGCTCCAGTGTAACCAGCGGTACAGCGCCGTCTTCCAGTACCACACGATGAAACTCTTTAATATCAAATTTGTCACCAAGCTTATCTTCCGCACGGCGACGTAATTCACTGATTTTTAATTCACCGACTTTGTAGGCAAGAGCTTGCCCCGGTAGCGCCATAAAACGCTCTGCTTCAGACACTGCCCGTGCCTCTGCGACCGGTGCGTTTGCGTACATATAGTCAAGCACCTCCTGACGCGTCCAGCCTTTTGAATGAATGCCAGTATCCACGACTAATCGAATAGAGCGCCACAATTCAGCAGCAAGCTGGCCAAAGCGTTGGTATGGGTCGTCATATAAACCTAAATCGTAACCCAATGCTTCAGAATACAGTCCCCAGCCCTCAGTATAAGCGGTTTCACGACCGTACTTGCGGAACTCTGGCAAGTCTTCAAGTTCCTGTTGAATGGAAATTTGGAAATGGTGGCCTGGTGCGGCTTCGTGTAAAAACAGTGCCGTTTTAGCCCAGTTTGGGCGCGAGCCTAAATCATAGGTGTTCAGGTAAAATATCGCCGGGCGTGAGCCATCGACAGGCGCTGACTGATAAGACCCCGAACTGGCTGATTGCTCGCGGAATTCTTCCACTTTTCTGACTTCGTAGTCTGCTTTAGGAAAAATATCGAAAAGTTGGCTGACTCGTTCGTCGATCTTGCTGCGCAGTGAACGGTAGTCTTCAATCATAGCCTCGCGGCTTTCGTAAATAAATTGCGGATCATTGGTCATGAAGTCAAAGAACTGCGCTAAGTTACCATCGAATTCAATTTCTTCCATAATGTCGCGCATTTCCGAGTGAATGCGCGCTACTTCGTCTTTGCCTATTTTATGAATGCGATCGGCGCTGAGTTGAGTCGAGGTGTTGGCTTCAATTCTGTGTTGATACCATGCATCGCCACCCGGGAGTTGGCCAATGCCAAAGCTTTCGGTGCGAGTATGCGGTAAATAGGCTTCTTCTAAATAGGTGGCCAGCTTTTTATAGGCAGGCATAACTGTATCGCTTAATACCTGTTTGTAGCGTTGTTGAAGCTGCTTTGCTTCGGACTCTGAGACAGACTCTGACAGATTAGCTATAGGAGCCCAAAACAAGGTGTTGTCTACATTATCGTCAATGTGTGCAGTAATTTGCGGTATGGCTTTTTCAATCAGCACGCGTGGTTGAACAATGTTTTTCTCTACACCTTCTTTCATATTAGCAATGGCTTGCTCAAATAAGCGCGGAATTTGTTCCATTCGCAGTGCCCAGTTTTCATAATCCTGAACGGTATTAAAAGGTTGTGCAGACTCGCCGGAGCCCAGCATCGCTAGACGACCCGCCAGGTTATAAAACTGATTAATTGGAATAAGGTGCTCTGGGTACTGCAGCCCTTTAATCTCAAGCTCCAGCTTGCGTTTAAAAATGTCGTAACTGATGCGTTGACTGCGCGACAATTGTTCGACATTAATGCCGGATATTTTCTCCAAAAAGCGCTGGTTTAAGTCACGCTGCTTGGCAATATGTTGTTTGGAAAGGTAATTGGGTAACTGGTCATTGTATCGCTTGTCGCCAATGTAAGTCGCCAGCAGCGGGTTCAGTTTGAGGTTCTGTTCAAAGTAGTCGTTATAAATAGTATCGAGCTGCTCGGAAACGGATGACTGCTTGATAACTGAACCGGCTTTTTCAGAGCCAGAGCTATTGGTTGCATCGCCGCAGCCACCTAGTAGTAAAGAAATAGAAACCGCAATCAGTGCCTTTTTCATCATTGAACCTTTAATTATCGTTATTGTTGCTAAAATACTAGGGGTTTGGGTGTTATGGTGCAATCCAAAATGCGAAATGCACAGTAGAAGTACTACAAGGTTTCAATAAGGAGTTTTTATGACCAAGGCATACGCAGCAGAATCTGAACATTCAGGTTTAGCCCCTCACGGTATTGAACGTCGCGAACTAAGAGATGACGACGTTGCTATCGATATTCTTTATTGTGGTGTGTGTCATACCGACATTCATTACGCTGAAAATGACTGGGGCGGAACCATTTATCCGGTGGTTCCGGGCCATGAAATTATTGGTCGCGTCACTTCTGTTGGTAAGGATGTTAAAAATTACAGCGAAGGTGACTTAGTGGGTGTTGGCTGTATGGTTGACTCATGCCGTGAGTGCAGTTCATGCGACCAGGGCTTAGAGCAATACTGCCTGAATGGCATGGTGCCAACATACAACGGCGAAGACCTGCATGATAAGAGCATTACTTACGGTGGTTACTCAGAAAAAATCGTTGTCAGTGACCGTTTTGTGGTTCGGGTTCCTGAAAAGCTAGATGCTGCGAAGGCGGCGCCATTGCTTTGTGCGGGCATTACAACTTACTCACCGCTGCGACACTTCGGTGTGAAAGAAGGCCATAAAGTTGGTGTCATTGGTATGGGTGGATTAGGTCACATGGGTGTAAAGTTTGCCAAAGCTATGGGTGCTGAAGTCACTATTTTCACGCGCTCTGAGAGCAAAGTCAGCGAAGCTAAAAAGCAAGGCGCCGATCACGTTATTATCTCGACCGATGAAAGACAAATGGCGGAGGCGACAGAAACCTTCGATTTTCTGCTCGATACGGTACCGGTACAACACGACTTGAACCCGTACATTAACTGCCTGAAAGTCGACGGCACACATATTCTGGTTGGCTTATTGGAGCCCGTTGATCCTGCTTTGCAGGCTGGGCAATTAGTGCTTAAACGTCGCGTATTGGCCGGGTCACTTATTGGTGGTATTCCTGAAACTCAGGAAATGCTAGACTTTTGTGCCGAGCATGACATTCACTGCGACGTTGAAATGCTGGATATCAAAAACATCAATGACGCGTTCAAACGCATGAAAAAAGGCGATGTGAAATATCGTTTTGTGATTGATATGGACACGTTAAAGCAGTCGTAGATTGAATTTAAACCACAATTTGTGGTTTACTAACGTCTGGAAGAGGTGCGGTACTCAGGCAGCTTAGCAAGCATCTACCAAAGAGCTAAGCGAGGGGAGTAACCGCCGAGGCGCAAGTGCATGGAATGGCTTGCGTCGGCCGTCGAGTTTGAACACTTGCGGCTGTCACCGCTAGGTGGAGAGCTTCTGGAGACCCTCCTTTTTAAGCTCTCTGAACGTTGTTGTATTCAGTTCAGGGGAAACTATGTTACCCATTCATGTTGCGAAGTTCGGCGGCACCAGTATGGCTAATGCCGAATCGATACAAGCCTGTGTCGACGTTGTTGAACGTCAGAAGAATCCGACGCTTGTTGTGGTCAGCGCCTGTGCCGGTGTCACCAACCGCTTAGTAGCAATAAGCCATTCTCACACACAAACAGAACGCCAACGCTTGTTCGATGAAATTGTCGATATTCATTGCCAGGCGGCGTCTGCGTTACCTAAAGACAATGCGGTACATCATCATCTCGCGCAGTTGCATCAGCTGTTACACATATTGGTTCAACAAGCGCCTGACGCATTGGAAAGCCATCAACGGCAAAAGCGGGATGAGCTATTAAGTTTTGGTGAGCGATGTTCGTCTCGTTTGTTTGCGGCGTATTGGTCACAAACGGCGGTAGACGCTGAAGTTGCCGATGCGCGCTCTTTGTTAATCACTAATAGTCATTTTGGTAATGCGTCCCCCAATATTGAAAAGACCCGAGAGCACTGTGCTGATTTACGGGAACAGTTAAATCAAGGCGCCAGAGTGGTGACTCAGGGCTTTATTGGCTCCAGCGAGGAGGGCAATACTACGACCTTAGGGCGCGGAGGCAGTGACTACAGCGCGGCAATACTGGCTGCTGCCCTCGATGCTGAACAGCTGAATATCTGGACGGATGTCGCCGGTATTTACACAACTGACCCGCGTATTTGCTCTGACGCCAGACCTTTAGAGCAAATTAGCTTTGCCGAGGCTGCAGAATTGGCGACCTTCGGTGCAAAAGTGCTGCATCCTAAAAGTCTGAAACCTGCTATTGAAAACGGCATTAAGGTCTTTGTGGGTCATAGTCGCCATCCAGAAAAAGGCGGCACGCTTATTTTGCCTGAGCCCGATGAACGACCCTCTATTCGTGCACTGGCGCGCCGTAAAAATCAGACGCTGTTGACGGTAAATAGTGTCGATATGTTGCATGCGACCGGCTTTTTAGCGCGTCTATTCGACATTCTGGCACGCTATGATATCAGTGTGGACTTAGTGACCACCTCTGAGGTGAGCATTGCACTGACTCTGGACGAGGAAGGCTCGCAAGCGAATGGCCTTTCTGTGTTACCCGAAGCCATGCTGGAGGAGTTGCGGGAATTTGCGACCGTAACGATTGAGCAGGGTCTGAGTCTTATTGCTGTCATTGGCAATGACATTGGCCACTTTGGCGATATTTCTCCCTGGGTGTTAGAGGCCGCCTCACCGGTGCCTATACGACTGATTTGCCAGGGAGCAAGTCGGCATAACCTGTGCTTTTTAGTGACGGACGAACAGGCGGAAAACATCATTAAAAAACTTCATGCAAAACTATGACGGTAGTGCCCACTTCGGTTTATAATGCTCGCCAATTTCTGGGCAATTAAAGACAAAGAGCGAGTCGTTAAATGGAGCTTTGGCAAGCCATTATACTAGGGATAGTGCAGGGTATTACTGAGTTTTTACCGATTTCCAGTTCAGCGCACCTTATTCTCATGCCAGTGCTTACTGGTTGGGATGACCAGGGCGTTGGCTTTGATTTGTCGGTGCATGTGGGGACTTTGCTGGCGGTTATCCTATACTTCCGAAAAGACGTCGGTGCGCTGTTTTCAGACGGTCTTCGCTCTATTCCGGCCCAACAAAATGTTGGCCGTAGTAAGCTGGGCTGGATGGTTGTTATTGCCACCATCCCTGCCTGCGTTTTCGGAGTGCTACTGCTTGACTATATCGATACGGTACTGCGAGCGGTGTGGGTTATTATAACCACCACCGTGGTATTTGCAGTATTGCTGGCTGTTGCTGACCGCTGGGGACGCGGCGGCCGCCAGCTCGAGTCAATTGGTTTAAAAGATGCCATTATCGTTGGTTTAGCTCAGGCTGTTGCACTTATTCCCGGAACGTCGCGTTCAGGAGCGACAATTACCGCAGGCCTGTTTATGGGGCTCGATCGCGAAACGGCTTCAAAGTTCTCGTTTTTTATGGCCATACCAATTACGACAGCCGCTGCGTTAATAAAGCTGCTGAGCATTTACAACGACGGCATAGCGGTTGACTGGAATGGCTTTATCGTGGGCGGTGTCGCATCTTTTGTTACTGCTATTACTGCCATTCATTTCTTTTTAAAATGGCTTAATGACTTTGGTATGTGGCCTTACGTTATTTATCGCCTGGTGCTTGCTGCAGTCCTATTTTGGGTGTTCGTGTAAACCATGTACGAGAATGTAAAAAAACAATTATTTGCGCTAAAAAGTAACCGAGTTTTTGAATTTGCGGTTATCGCCGTCATTATTATTTCTGCATTAGAAATTGGTGCGAAAACTTATGACTTGCCCGGTTTTTTAAATACGGCTCTGCTAGGGCTGGACTGGTTTATTACCGTTTTCTTTGTGGTTGAAATTAGCATTCGCTTCATTGCTGACCACGACAAAAAGAACTTCTTTAAAAACGGCTGGAATGTATTTGACACCCTGGTTGTGGTGGTCAGTTTAATTCCGATTAATGACTCGGAACTGGCGTTATTGGCTCGCTTAGTCAGAATTTTCCGAGTGTTAAGGATGATTTCCATTATCCCGGAGCTGCGAACGTTAATTACCTCGCTGTTAAAAGCATTGCCGCAAATGGGCTATGTGGTATTGCTGATGTTTATTATCTTCTACATCTATGCCGCAGTAGGCAGTTATTTGTTTGCCGATATTAACCCGTTCCTGTGGGAGAACATTGCGGTATCTATGCTGACATTGTTCCGTATTATGACCTTTGAAGACTGGACGGACGTTCAATACGAAACCATGGAAGTGTATCCGTGGAGCTGGATGTTCTATATGTCTTTTATATTCCTCACCGCTTTTGCGTTCTTGAATATGGTCATTGGTATCGTTGTGAATGTCATGGACAAAGAAAGTCAGGCTGAGGCTGAGGAATTACGCCAACAGCTTGAAGAAGAGCAAGGGCCTGAGCCGACCATGCGTGAACTGCAGGATGAGATTCGAGAGTTAAAAACTTTATTGCAGGTACAGCAGGCACAAATCAACCAGCACTCTACAAGAGAAACAAGTGAGTAACTCATGTATGTAGGCGATTGCAAAGTTGAAATAACTCGCAAGCGCATTAAACACCTTTACCTACGGATAAAAGAGCCCGGCTGCGTTCATGTGTCAGCACCAAAACACTGGCCGGGAGGCTATATTCAGTCGGTTATAGAAGCCCGAAGTGAATGGATAAAAGAGCAGCAACAAAAACTGCTGCAGAGACAAGAAACAACGCCGCGGGTTCAGTCTTACGAAGACCATGCAGAGATCGTTGTTGAAGGGCAAAGCTACCGTTTAAAGGCAGTACGCAAAAGCGCATTTCCCCAGCTTAGCGCGGTAACGCTTTGCCGTGAAACCAAGACACTCACCTTAAGTATGTCTGATCCGTCCAACTTAGAAGCCCGTAAAAAACAACTGGATAAATGGCTTCGGGCCCAGTTAAAAGAGCGTATTGCGCAGCTACTGGAACATTGGCAACCCATTATGGGCGTAGCTGCCAGTGACTTTGGCGTACGGAAGATGAAGACCCGTTGGGGCAGCTGTAATATTCGTACCCATAAAATTTGGTTAAACTTTGATTTAATGAGTAAAGCGGCTGAGAGCCTCGAATACGTTGTGGTGCATGAACTCACGCATTTGTATGAGCGTTACCACAACAAACGCTTTTATCGTCTTATGGACAAGTATCTACCAGACTGGCGAGAGCGCAAACAACGGCTGAATAGTTAGCGGAGATCTTGCCCTAACTGATTTTGCGCAATAAGACGGAAGACATAAGCGACTTTAAATAAGCCGGCTAGAATCACTTGCGATAAGTGTAAGAATACGAGCAGCATTAGTGGCAGGTTTTCCTCCTGAAACCAAGCTAGATAAAACACAACAATTGAAAGCAGAAGAAACACCACCATAGAGGTGTTAGAGGTTTTGAGTAACGTATTAGGTTTCATAATAAACATTCCCAATGCATGTTTAATAAGTGCATATTAAATGCATCTTTAATATAGATCAAGAAAAATGCTCAAGGAGTAGGCAATGCGATATTTACATACAATGGTTCGGGTTCATGATTTAGAGCGTTCGTTGCATTTTTATTGTGATTTGCTCGGTTTAGAAGAGGTGTATCGGAAGGACAATGAAAAAGGCCGTTTCACCTTGGTGTTTTTGGCGGCTCCTGATGACCTAGAAAGAGCTAAAGAAACCAAGTCTCCGATGCTGGAACTGACCTATAACTGGGATCCGGAGACTTATAGCGGCGGCCGTAACTTTGGTCACTTAGCGTTTCGAGTCGAGAATATCTACGAGTTATGCCAAAAGCTAAAAGATAACGGCGTCATTATTAATCGCCCGCCCCGTGACGGCCATATGGCATTTGTACGCTCGCCGGATAATATCTCAATTGAGCTTTTACAAGAGGGCGAACACCTGCCGCCTGAGGAGCCTTGGGCGTCAATGGAAAACATCGGTACATGGTAATTTAAGGCCAAATCGCCTATAATCTTGCCACTTTTTTTGCATATTTACTTTAGGTCCAACGAATAGGAATGACTATGTCGACTGATAAAGCAAAGATTATTTACACTGAAACGGACGAGGCGCCACGCTTGGCGACATACTCGTTGTTGCCAATTATTGAAGCATTCACAAAAGCGGCTGGTGTTTCAGTGGAGACCCGCGATATTTCTTTGGCTGGTCGTATTATTTCGCAGTTTCCGGAGTACCTGACCGAAGAGCAACGTCAGTCGGACGCTTTAGCTGAACTGGGCGAAATGGCGAAAACCGCTGAAGCAAACATCATTAAACTGCCAAACATTAGTGCGTCTATTCCACAAATGACGGCTTGTATTAAAGAGCTTCAGGAACAAGGCTACAAACTGCCTAACTTCCCGTTTGACCCGCAAACAGACGAAGAAAAAGACGTTCGCGCACGTTACGACAAAGTTAAAGGCAGTGCGGTAAACCCAGTGTTGCGTGAAGGTAACTCAGACCGTCGTGCACCAAGTGCCGTTAAAAACTATGCGAAAAAGAACCCACATCGCATGGGTGAGTGGTCTAAAGATTCTAAGTCTCACGTAGCTCACATGAGCGACGGCGACTTCTACAGCAGCGAAAAATCAATGACATCTGCTGCTGATGACAGCTTCAAAATTGTCTTAGAAGCGAACGGTGAGCAAAAAGTACTGAAAGAATCTGTACCAGTACTGGCCGGTGAAGTGATTGACGCTGCAACAATGAGCAAAAAGCAGTTGCAGGCGTTCTTTGAAAAAGAAACTGCTGCGGCAAAAGAAGAAGGCGTTTTACTGTCGTTGCACTTAAAAGCAACCATGATGAAAGTGTCAGATCCCATTATGTTTGGTCATGCTGTACGTGTTTTCTTTAAAGACGTTCTAGAGAAGCATGCCGATGTCATGAAAGACATTGAGTTTGACGCCAGCAACGGTATTGGTGACTTGTACAATAAGCTTGAGAAGTTGGACGCTGATAAGCGCGCTGAAGTTGAGTCTGACCTGGAAGCGGTTTACTCGAAGCAGCCAGAACTGGCTATGGTTAACTCGCACAAAGGTATTACTAACCTGCACGTACCGAGTGATGTCATCATTGACGCATCAATGCCTGCAATGATTCGTGATTCGGGCAAAATGTGGGACAAAAACGACAGCCGTCAAGACGCCAAAGCAATGATCCCTGATCGCTGCTATGCCGGCCTTTACCAAGAAACCATTAACTTCTGTAAAGAAAACGGCGCGTTCGACCCATCCACTATGGGTACAGTACCTAACGTGGGCCTAATGGCACAAAAAGCAGAAGAGTACGGTTCGCACGATAAAACCTTCGAAATTCCGGCAGACGGTGTTGTCAAAGTCTTAAACAAGGCGGGCGACGTTGTGTTTGAACACAAGGTTGAGGAAGGCGATATCTGGCGTATGTGTCAGGTGAAAGACGCACCTATCCGTGACTGGGTGAAACTGGCGGTTAACCGTTCACGCTTAAGCGGTATGCCTGCGGTATTCTGGCTGGACAGCAACCGTGCACACGACGCTCAGTTAATTAAGAAAGTCGAAGAGTATTTAAAAGAGCACGACACCGACGGTCTTGATATCCAAATTATGGCGCCGGTAGAAGCGACTCGCCACACATTGCAGCGTGTTAAAGAAGGTAAGGACACTATTTCGGTTACTGGTAACGTTCTGCGTGACTACCTGACCGACTTATTCCCAATTCTGGAACTGGGTACATCAGCGAAAATGCTGTCTATTGTGCCTCTGATGAACGGCGGCGGTCTATTTGAAACAGGCGCTGGCGGTTCTGCACCTAAGCACGTTCAGCAGTTTGTTGAAGAAAACCACTTACGTTGGGACTCTTTAGGTGAATTCCTGGCGCTGGCGGCATCTCTTGAGCACCTGAGCCGCACTTTTGACAATAAACGTGCACAAGTGCTGGCTGACAGCCTTGACGTAGCAACGGCCAAGTTCCTGGATGAGAACAAGTCGCCGTCGCGTAAAGCCGGTGAGATTGATAACCGTGGTTCTCACTTCTACCTGGCTATGTACTGGGCAGAAGCGTTGGCGAATCAAAACGACGATGCTGAGCTTAACGAGCGCTTCAGTAAGTTGTCTGAAAAGCTGTCTGGCAATGAGCAAGCGATTATTGACGAGCTGAACGGCGTTCAGGGCAAGAAAGTGGACATTGGTGGTTACTACCAGCCAAACTCAGAGAAAGTGTCTGCAGCAATGCGCCCTTGCTCTGTATTGAATGAAACCTTAGCAAGCTTATAATTAAGCGAGCTAAGCTCATTGAAAAAGCAGGCTTCGGCCTGCTTTTTTATTGCTTATAAGTTATCGACTAAATTTCAGGAGTATAACGAGTGGCCAATGGCAACTATTTAATTAATTTGTACGAGCGTTGTTTGAAACTGCCGTTTGGGCGCAAGATTTTCTCTGCAATGTTTGCTCGAAAAGCGCCTTATTTTGCAACTATTAAGCCGCTTATTACAGAATTAGAGCCTAACTTTTGTCAGCTTACGTTCAAAAAGTGCAAAGCTGTTCAGAACCACATTGGTACGGTGCACGCTATTGCGGTGTGCAATGGTATGGAAATGGCGATGGGAGCATTAGCTGAAGCTTCTATTCCAAAGCATTTGCGTTGGATCCCCAAAGGTATGAATGTTCAGTATCTGGCAAAAACAAACAGTGACGTGACTGTTGAGGCGAAGGCATCAGATCAGACTTGGCAAGTGGGTGAGCAACCAATAACCGTGGAAGCGAAACGGGATGATGGTACCGTGGTTGCTGCTGGTGAGATTATTATCTACGTTTCCGAAAAGCCTAAAAAGTAAATCGGACATACTAAAAAAGGGACCCAAAGGTCCCTTTTTAAATGCTAATTTCTTAACCTTTATTAAGGTTTGCCAACCGGCTCGTTAGCATCAATAACTGCACCTGGGTGTTCGTCTTCGCCATCGTCCGGCGCCAGTTTTTCCCATTTACGGGTAAACAGAGCCAATACGAAGACCGCCGCACCAACGCTTACACCGAACACAAAGATGGTCCAGTAAAGCTCAGGCATTGCTTGTGGGTTCTCCGGGTCAAGGCCACCAGCCAACAAGCCAGCAACAACGTTACCGATGGAGTAGGTGAGTACGAAGATACCCATCATCTGGCCTGCCATACGCTTCGGTGACAACTTACTCACAGCACTCAGGGCAACTGGGCTTAAGCACAGTTCACCAACGGTGTGAATGAAGTAAACCGCAACCAGCCAGTATGGCGCCACTTTAAGTCCACTTGCAGCGGCTTGTGAGGCGAAGAACATGACAATGAAGCCTGTCGCCATAATGATAAGGCCAATAGCACTCTTAAAGCCGTACGACGGGTTGATCATACGCTTGCTCAGGTTGATCCAAAGCGCCGCAAAAAATGGCGACATAATGACCAGGAATATCGAGTTCAGTGACTGGAACCAAGTGGTTGGAATTTCGAAGCTACCAACCATGCGATCTGTTAAGTCACGGGCAAACAGGTTAAATGAAGAACCTGCCTGTTCGAAGCCTGCCCAAAACATCGTTGACGCAATACACACTAGGAATAAAGCGCCCAGACGTTTCATTTCATCTCGAGTCAACTTCCCGAAGATAAAAACGGACAGGTAGTATAGGAAAAATATAACGGTGAAAATAATCGCAACGTTTCCGGCAACTACGGTTGGGTCAATCGTGACGTAGTCGTTCAGTGCTAAGTAGGTATAAACAGCTAGGCCTGCTAGTAACAGCCAAATGATTCCCCAACTGCGTTTCGTACCTTTAGGACTCATTGGTTTTGGTGGTTTTTCGCCAACGCCGTTCAACTTACGCTGAGTCAGTTTGTACTGAATAAGGCCGAATGCCATACCAACAGCTGCTGCACCGAAACCCCAATGGTAACCCGCGTTTTCCATTAGGTAACCGGTAACAAAGTAACCGATGATTGAACCAATGTTGATACCCATGTAATACAGGGTATAGCCACCATCACGACGATCATCGTCAGAGCTGTACAGCTGACCGACCATAGCAGTGATGTTTGGCTTTAACAGGCCGGTACCCAGTACCACCAAAATCATACCAACAAAGAAGCCTGCTTCACTAGGAATGGCCAATACAATGTGGCCAAGCATAATGATGATGCCGCCGTACCAGGTGGCGCGTTGACCACCTAACAAACGGTCGGCAATCCAACCGCCTGGTAAGCCCATGAAATAGACCGCACCGGTGTATAGGCCGTAGATAGCGGTTGCAGAGGCAACGGTTATTGCGAGTCCACCTTCTTGCAGACTGGCGGTCATGAATAAAACGAGTAGCGCGCGCATGCCATAGTAACTCATGCGCTCCCACATTTCGGTAAAGAACAGGGTTTGTAAGCCCCCTGGCTGTCCGAAAAAGCTTGAGTCTTTATCGACTATATTTTTAGGATCCATTCTTGTTATCCATTTTGTTATTTAACATCAAATAGTTATGTCTATTTTTAGCTTATTCGACTAAAGTCGGAGTCGAAAAAGGTGGCAATACTTTACTAGCGGTAGCCACAGAATGGAACCGAAAACGACGAATTCATTGGTTTTGCTGTCTAAACTCGGGCTCGGCAACAGGTTTGCTGAATAAATAGCCCTGGAAGTAGTCACAGCCTAATGAAGACAGGTAGTCAAAGTGCTTTTCTGTTTCGACACCTTCGGCAACCACTTTAAGCCCCAGGTTATGTGCCAGCTGCACAATCGTCTGCACAATGGCTTCTTTTTGCTTAGACTGAAACATATCGCGCACGAACGACACATCAATTTTCAGAACGTCAAACGGCAGCTTCATCAAGTAGGAAAGAGATGAGTAACCCGTGCCAAAGTCATCGAGCGCAAACTGAATGCCCAGTTGCTTCAACTCGTTAATTTTGTGAATGACTTCATCCAGGTTTTGCATTAACACGCTCTCAGTCAACTCTAGTTTAAGTTGGCCGGCAGGCACTTCGTAATGCTTCAAAAGGCTGTTTAGCTTGTCGACAAAGTCCAGTTGCTGAAACTGCGGTGCGCTGACATTAATAGAAAGAACCCAGTCGTTTAAGCCCAGCTGCTGCCACTGACGAATAATTTGGCAGGCTTGCTCATTAATTAAGTCTCCCAGACCAATAATAAGACCGGTTTCTTCGGCAAGTGGGATAAACTCGGCCGGAGAGACCATCCCCCGCTCGCTATGATGCCAACGAATAAGGGCCTCTGCGCCAGTAACCGTACGGTTTTCATTAAGCTGGGGTTGCACATAAAGCTCTAAACCGGTGCGCGTTTCTATCGCCTGGCGTAAATCTGACTCAAGCTTTACTCGTTTTTCAATGGCATCGGCCATTTCAGGGTGATACAAGCGAATTTCGCCCATGCCATTGCGTTTTGCTTCGGCTAAGGCTAACGCCGCCTGAACCAGTATGTTTTCTGACGATTTGGTTAAGTCGCTGATAACTGTTGCACCAAGACTCATTGAGCACTGATGACGGTAATCTTTTAATGAATAGGGCGCTTGCAGCTCTTGTTGCAGTGTTTTAGCCATGCTCAGCGCGTGCGACTGCGCCTGTACCGGATTATTGCTCTTGTGCACCCGGGCAACCACGGCAAACTCGTTAGAGCTGGGACGTGCAACCATATGCACGTTTAAATTGACGCGCTCGAGTCTGTGGGTGACTGATTTCAACAGTAAATCGCCCAGGGTTGGTCCAAGCGTGTTATTCAGAACTTTGAACTTGTCGATGTCGAGCAAAAATAGAACAAGGTTTTCGTCTTCAGGTATTTCCTGCTGCTGTTGAGATAAGTAGTCCAAAAGAGATCGGCGATTCGGCAAACCTGTTAGTGCATCGTTAAAAGCCAGTTCCCGAATGCGCTTGTCTGACTGACGTATGGCTCGGTAATTATGCTGAAAGCGTCTATCAATAACGGATGAAACCCAGGAGATAAGCGCGACAAGCGTGACGGCAATGACAATAGCGTAAATAAGCCATAAATGTTGGTGTTGAGCACCGGTTGCTAAGCTACTGGTGGTTTCATTTGCGTAAAAGCGAGCGGCCAGCATCGCAACATAATGCATACCACTAATAGCGGCAGCGATAATCAGTGCAGTGACAAACTGTATTTTTCGAAGTTCGCTTTTGGCGCCGCGAATGGTGTTCGAGCGGCTATAAGTACTCATGGCAAGAATACCTAGAGCCACCGCAATAACTATGGAAGTCGCAAACCAATAGGGCGAGTAAAGGAGCTCTGCATTTAACTGCATAGCTTCCATGCCCAGGTAGTGCATTAGTCCAATACCGGCACCTAGAATTGTGCCCGAAAGAATGTTTGTTTTGCTTGAAACCTGGTTGCGTACTCTTTTGAAACTAGCTAGTTTGTCTGCGGACAGGTGCAAAGAATAGGCAAAGTAATTGCCGATAATAGCCGGGGCTATCGAGGCCAGAGTTAATCCAATACTGTGTGAAACCACCACAGGCAACTGGAACGCTATCATGCCTATAAAGTGCATGCTCCAGACGCCAATACCGGCAACAATTGCGGTAATAAGCGTCCAGGTTCGCTGTTGGCTGGCTGAACGATGACGGTGAGCACGCTCAAATATCTTTAACGCGGTAAATGACGCTATAAAAGCAACAAGGTAGGACAGGGCAACAAGCCAATAATTATAATTGCCGGGTAGCGGAGCTTGTGAGTATTGCCCCAGATCAAAAAAAGTCATTAAAACGTCATTCATAGAAGCATCTTATCAGATCATTGAACGGCATTGCTAAGCCAAATTTCCCCAAGTGCAGGAGTGCTTAAATTGTCGACAATGCGATTGTTTTGGAATTGAAAAACGTGGTTATTTAGACTACCCTGTGTAGATTGTCGACAACCAAGTGTTTTCTACTTATTTAAATAATATATGCAGACTTTTTACGATCAGCCGTACTCATTCAGATCACCCGTCACGTCAGCCGATCGTGTTCTTGTTGCGGTGCAAAAAGCAATTGTCGAAGGCGATATTGCCGCCGGCAGTAAAATTAGCGAAGCGGGTCTTGCTAAACAATTTAATGTTAGCCGGGCACCATTGCGTGAAGCATTAGCGCGACTAGAGCGTTGTCACTTGGTTGAGCGTACCCCGAATGCAGGAGCTCGCGTTGTCACATTAACCTATGAAGGCTTAATTGCGTTGTATCAAATACGTGAAGAGCTGGAGGGGTTAGCTTGTCGTCTTGCGGCGGAACAAATGGCCGATGACGAAATTGATGCCTTGTCTAAACTGTTAGAGCAACATTTGGAAAATCAGCGGGTGCGTGAAGGCGAAAGTTATTATCAAGAGGCGGGGGATGTCGATTTTCATTACCGCATTATTCTTGCCAGTAAAAATAAGTACTTAATTAATATGCTCTGCGACGAGCTTTACTTTTTAGTTCGCATGTACCGTGTTCAGCTTGGTATGAATGGTCCGCGTGTGTCGCGTGCTTTTGATGAACACAAAGCGATTATTACCGCCATTGCGAACCGCGATGGCGAACTTGCCGATTTGTTGATGCGCCGCCATATCAGTGCATCACGCAAAAACATTGAAACAAAACTACAAGCACATAAGGAAGTATCATGAGTCAATTACAAAGCCCAGGCGCGAAATTGCGCCAAGCCGTAGCCGACGAGAGCCCACTGCAAATTGTCGGTACCATTAATGCTTACACAGCCATGATGGCTGAAAAAGTCGGTCATAAAGCGTTGTACTTGTCAGGTGCTGGCGTGGCTAACGCGTCTTTTGGCTTGCCTGACTTGGGAATGACTTCGTTGAACGACGTGTGTGAAGACATTCGTCGTATTACCGGTGCCAGCGACTTACCACTGTTAGTGGACGCCGATACCGGTTGGGGTGGCGCATTCAACATTGCTCGTACGGTAAAAGAAATGAGCCGTGCCGGCGCCGCAGGTTTTCATATTGAGGATCAGGTCGCGCAGAAACGCTGTGGTCACCGTCCTAACAAAGAAATAGTTAGCCAGGGCGAAATGGTTGACCGTGTCAAAGCGGCTGTCGACGCGCGTATTGATGATCAGTTCTACATTATGGCACGCACCGATGCATTCCAGCAGGAAGGTATCGAGTCTGCTATTGAGCGCGCGCAAGCTTGTGTAGATGCAGGTGCAGACGCAATTTTTGCCGAAGCGGTGCACACGCTGGAACACTACAAAGCCTTTACTGATGCACTAGATGTGCCGGTACTGGCCAATATTACCGAGTTTGGTGCGACGCCGCTGTTTAACAAGCAAGAGCTGGCTGACGTGGGCGTAGAAATCGTGCTTTATCCACTCAGCGCATTCCGTGCCATGAACAAAGCGGCACTGAACGTCTACAATAGTATTTTAGAAAACGGTGACCAAAAAGCGGTTGTCGATGACATGCAAACTCGTGCGGAATTGTATGAATTCCTGAACTATCACGATTTCGAAGAAAAACTCGACCAATTATTTAAAAAATAAACAAATTAAGAAGGGAAAAATCATGGCAGAGAAGAAACTAAGTGGCGCAGGTTTGCGCGGACAATCAGCCGGCGAAACGGCACTATGTACAGTTGGTAAAAGCGGCTCAGGCTTAACCTACCGCGGCTATGACATTAAAGAACTGGCCGAAAAAGTCAGCTTTGAAGAAGTGGCATACCTGCTGGCAAAAGGCGAATTGCCGACTCAGTCGCAACTTGACGACTACCGCAAACGCTTAAAGTCACTGCGCGTGTTGCCACAGGAAGTCAAAGACGTGTTGGAGCGTATTCCAAAGTCAGCACACCCGATGGATGTGATGCGTACCGGTTGTTCAATGCTGGGTAACCTGGAAACAGAAGAAAGCTTCGATGAAGCCGACGACCATATCGAGCGTTTCTTAGCGACATTCCCTGGCATCGTACTGTACTGGTATCGCTTTACTCACGACGGCGTTCGTATCGATACGGACTCGGAAGAAGAGTCTATCGGCGCGCACTTCCTGCGTTTATTGCACGACAAAACGCCTTCACAGCTGCATGCTGACGTGATGAACACCTCACTAATTCTATACGCAGAGCATGAATTTAACGCGTCGACCTTTACTGCGCGTGTTTGTGCCTCAACATTGTCTGACATTCACTCGTGTGTTACCGGCGCGATTGGTTCATTACGTGGCCCACTGCACGGTGGTGCGAATGAAGCAGCAATGGAACTTATCGAAGACATGAAAGACGCCGAAGATGCCGAGCAAACGCTGATGGGCATGTTAGAGCGTAAAGAGAAAATCATGGGCTTCGGTCATGCCATTTACAAAGAGTTTGATCCGCGTAACGACATCATCAAAGCATGGTCTAAGAAACTATCTGAAGAAGTCGGCGATAGCCGTTTGTACGATGTTTCTGTACGCTGTGAAGAAGTCATGTGGCGCGAGAAGAAGTTGTTCCCGAATGCGGACTTCTTCCATGCGTCTGCCTACAACTACATGGGCATTCCAACCAAACTGTTTACGCCAATTTTTGTTATGTCGCGGGTAACCGGCTGGACCGCGCACGTTAAAGAACAGCGTGCTAACAACCGTATTATTCGTCCGTCTGCGGACTACACCGGTCCAGAGGCGCGTCCAGTTCCAGCTATTGGTGACCGTTAATATGAACAATGAATACCGTAAAAAACTAGACGGCACGACGCTCGAGTATTTTGATACTCGGGCAGCCGTTGAAGCCATTGAACCGGGCGCTTACGACAAACTGCCATACACCTCTCGGGTACTGGCAGAGAACTTGGTACGTCGCTGCCCGCCGGAGATTTTAACGCAGTCGTTAGAGCAGCTGATTTACGGCAAAAAAGAGCACGACTTTCCGTGGTTCCCGGCACGCGTCGTTTGCCACGATATTCTCGGGCAAACGGCTCTGGTTGACTTAGCAGGTCTACGCGATGCTATCGCCGAAAAAGGCGGCGATCCGGCAAAAGTGAACCCGGTCGTGCCAACTCAGCTGATTGTCGACCATTCACTGGCGGTTGAGCACGCTGGCTTCGAAAAAGATGCATTTGAGAAAAACCGCGCCATTGAAGATCGCCGTAATGACGACCGTTTCCACTTTATTAACTGGACTAAAACGGCGTTTAAAAACGTCGACGTGATACCACCGGGTAACGGCATTATGCACCAGATTAACCTGGAAAAAATGTCGCCGGTAGTGCAGGTCCGTGACAACGTCGCTTTTGTTGATACCTGCGTTGGTACCGACAGCCACACGCCGATGGTTGATGCGTTAGGCGTTATTTCTGTGGGCGTGGGTGGCCTGGAAGCTGAAAGTGTCATGCTGGGCCGCGCGTCTTACATGCGCCTACCTGATATCGTGGGTGTTGAACTCACGGGCAAATTGCGTCCGGGTATTACCGGCACCGATTTAGTGTTGTCGCTGACTGAATTTTTGCGTCGCGAGCGTGTTGTTGGCGCTTACCTTGAGTTCTTCGGTGAAGGCGCAGAAGCATTGACTGTTGGCGACCGTGCCACTATATCTAACATGACACCGGAATACGGTGCCACCGCGGCAATGTTCTATATCGATAACCAAACTATCGATTATTTGAAACTGACCGGTCGTGATGACGATCAAGTGGAGTTGGTCGAGAAGTTTGCCAAGCAAACCGGCTTGTGGGGCGATAGCCTGAAAACTGCCGAATACGGTCGTGTCTTACGTTTTGACTTGTCAAAAGTCGAGCGTAACCTGGCAGGCCCGTCTAATCCGCATGCCTTACTACCGGCAGCTGAGCTTAGCGAGCGCGGCGTAGCCAAACATATTGAACAGCCGGAAGAGGGCAAAATGCCTGACGGCGCAGTAATTATTGCGGCGATTACCAGTTGTACCAACACCAGTAACCCACGCAATATGATTGCAGCGGGTTTGATTGCGCGTAACGCTAACAAGCTTGGCCTAACGCGTAAGCCATGGGTTAAATCGTCATTGGCTCCGGGCTCTAAAACCGTAAAGATGTACCTGGAAGAGGCGCAGCTACTGCCTGAACTGGAAGACTTAGGTTTCGGCGTGGTGGCGTTTGCCTGTACCACTTGTAATGGTATGAGTGGTGCGCTGGATCCGAAAATTCAGCAAGAGATCATCGACCGTGATCTGTTCTCAACCGCGGTATTGTCGGGTAACCGAAACTTTGACGGACGTATTCATCCGTACGCTAAGCAGGCGTTTTTGGCATCGCCGCCGTTGGTTGTGGCGTATGCGATTGCCGGCACTATCCGCTTTGATATCGAAAAAGACGTGCTGGGGTATGACCACGATGGTAACCCAGTCACGCTTAAAGATATCTGGCCGAGCGATGAAGAAATTGACCGTATCGTCAAAGAGAGCGTTAAGGCTGAGCAGTTCCGCAAGGTCTATGACCCCATGTTCAATCTGAGTGTCGACTACGGCGAGAAAAACAATCCGCTGTATGATTGGCGCGAAATGAGCACTTATATTCGTCGTCCTCCTTATTGGGAAGGTGAGTTAGCCGCAGAGAATACGTTAACCGGTCTGCGTCCGTTGGCGGTACTGGGTGATAACATCACCACCGACCATTTGTCACCGTCTAACGCCATTATGGCTGACAGTGCGGCGGGTGAATACCTGACTAAAATGGGCGTGCCGGAGGAAGACTTTAACTCTTATGCTACCCACCGCGGCGATCATTTGACCGCACAGCGTGCTACCTTCGCTAATCCGAAGTTGTTCAACGAAATGGTACGTGACGACAATGGTGACGTGATTCAGGGTTCACTGGCGCGTATTGAGCCGGAAGGCAAAGTCGTGCGCATGTGGGAAGCTATTGAGCACTACATGACGAACAAGCAACCTCTGATTATTGTGGCGGGCGCGGACTACGGTCAGGGTTCTTCACGTGACTGGGCTGCCAAAGGCGTTCGCCTGGCAGGTGTTGAAGTCATTGTCGCTGAAGGCTTTGAGCGTATCCACCGGACTAACCTGATTGGTATGGGCGTATTGCCGCTGCAGTTTGAAGAAGGCACCACGCGCAAAACGTTGAATATTGACGGCACTGAAACCTTCGACGTGAAAGGCACACCGGCGCCGGGCGCTGTATTGCAGCTGACTATTCACCGTAAGGACGGATCGTCACAGCAAGTCCCGGTTATTTGTCGCCTGGATACCAAAGAGGAAGTCTCTATTTACGAGGCTGGTGGTGTATTACAGCGCTTTGCACAGGACTTTTTAGAAGCGGAAGCAAGCTAAGGAGTTTGAGCTATGGCGTTTAAACCACAAATCAAAATTCCCGCCACCTATATGCGTGGCGGGACCTCAAAGGGTGTTTTCTTCCGTTTGCAGGACTTGCCTGAAGCCGCGCAGCAACCGGGTGCGGTGCGCGATGCCATTTTGTTGCGTGTCATTGGCAGCCCGGATCCTTACGCCAAGCATACCGATGGCATGGGCGGCGCGACGTCTAGCACCAGTAAAACGGTCATTGTGTCGAAAAGCGAACAGCCTGGACATGATGTCGATTACCTGTTTGGGCAGGTGTCGATAGACAAACCGTTTGTCGACTGGAGTGGTAACTGCGGTAATTTATCGTCAGCGGTGGGGCCATTTGCCATTGCCAATGGTTTGGTAGCGCCTGATCGCATTCCTGAAAACGGAGTTTGCGAAGTCCGGATTTGGCAGGCCAATATTGGCAAAACTATCGTCAATAAAGTGCCTATGGTCAACGGAGAGGTACAGGAAACTGGTGATTTTGAGCTGGATGGGGTTACCTTCCCGGCAGCGGAAGTGCCGGTAGAGTTTATGGACCCGTCAGCAGATGGCGAGTCGATGTTTCCGACCGGTAATCTGATCGATGATTTAGAAGTTCCCGGTATCGGCACCTTAAAAGCAACGCTGATTAATGCCGGCATTCCGACCATTTTCCTAAATGCAGAAGAAATTGGCTACGATGGCACCGAACTGCAGGAAGCTATTAACGGCGATCCTGCGGCACTTGAACGTTTTGAAACGATCCGTGCGTATGGTGCCGTAAAAATGGGCTTGATAGACGACGTTTCAGATGCAGCTAATCGCCAGCATACGCCAAAAGTGGCTTTTGTAGCCCCACCGAAAGACTATATCGCTTCCAGTGGTAAGAAAATTGCCGCCAGTGACGTAGATCTGTTGGTGCGAGCGATGTCGATGGGCAAACTGCATCACGCCATGATGGGCACAGCCGCAGTGGCTATCGGAACTGCCGCAGCAATTCCGGGCACTACTGTTAACCTGGCGGCTGGCGGTAATGACCGTACCATGGTTAACTTTGGCCACCCGTCGGGTACCTTGCAAGTGGGCGCCGAATGTAAGCAGGTAAACGGGCAATGGACCGCCATCAAAGCCATTATGAGCCGCAGCGCGCGAGTCTTAATGGAAGGGAACGTACGCGTTCCCGGAGAAGTACTGTAAATACAAGAAGTCGCGCTTAGGCGCGACTTCTTATTTGTGTTTTTCAAACCTAGTCCGCATAGCCCCATGGAGTAGGGGGAGTATCAACGGTTTCTGTTAAATCAAAATCCACCCGAAATTCTCTGCCTTCGCGAATTAAGCGGTAGGTAAAGGTGTCGTCGTGAATATACATTTGCCAAATATTGGTATTCGACTGCGGCACACCCAATTCAATAAATAATTCTTTTGAGTAGGCGTCAGCCGGGAACGATTGTGCAGTCGGGTAGCCTTTGTCGACCGTATGACCACCATACATAGTTAGCGGGTCATAGTTGCCGTCGGGTTTGCGGTGATCATGTTTAAGGCTAATGCCAGACCCTGTTTGCGTTAAAATCCAGGTGCGCGAATGGTCATCGCCAACATGAAAAGGAATTTCAATTTTCGCATCGCCGCACTTGCGCACATGCATAATCAACGGGCCTTCAAAGCCCTCACTTGAAGGGGTATCAACTGTTACTTCGCCAGCGTATGAGTTGCCACAGTGCTGGTTAATTGCCTCAAAAAATTCAGCTTGAGCTTGGGTAGTCACCTGCGGTGCAGGCTTAATTACCTGAGCAGAGCTGGTAAATGGTGCAAAGCTTGCGACGGCAATTGACGTAAGAAAAACGATATTTTTCATTTTTAGACCATTGGATAATGTTTAATTTTGAATTATATGAGAAAGTAAAACCTGACATGAATCAAAGGCACATGCCAGTATTTTTACGTAAACTTATGATACCAAGTGCAGTAACCGAAATTTCCGATCTCCAACATATTCTGGATAGTCTCGACGCCGTTGTGTACGTATCTGACGTTGAAACTCACGAACTGCTTTTTATGAACAAGTATGCGCTAAAGAATATTGGCGGCGTAAACCAGTTCGATGATGTTAAAGGCAAGCGTTGCTTTGAGGTTTTACAGAAAGGTCAAAAAAAGCCTTGTGATTTTTGTACTAACCCTTTACTCCCGAAAAGTGGTGATACGTATCTTTGGGAGTTTAAAAATACACGTAATAATTGCTGGTACCAATGTCGTGACCGCTTGATCCGTTGGCATGACGGACGCCAAGTGAGGCTAGAAGTGGCAGCAGATATTACTGAACGAAAAACGGTGGAAGAAGAGCTGCGAGAAGCACAAAGAGAGTTAAAAGTACTCGCAGAAGTGGATAGCTTAACTCAACTGTATAATCGCCGTGCATTTTTTATGTATGCGGACAAGTTACGAAAAAGTCTCCCTAATTCATCTAGTTTGGGGTTAATGATTCTCGACCTGGACTACTTTAAAGACATTAATGATAGCTATGGACACGAAGCCGGCGATACGTTGCTTGCGGCTATTGGTCAGAAGCTTGGTTCTTTTGCCAATAATCACATCGTGATAGGGCGCATGGGCGGTGAAGAGTTTGCTATTGCTTTCCATGAAACCCAGAAACGCGAAAAAGAAGACTTTGCAAACCTAGTCTATAAAGCGGTTAGTAACGTGAAAGCCCTGTATTTTAAAGACACACTGCAATGCACGACGAGCATTGGAGTGTCATCACAACCAGTTAGCACTCCGTTAAGGAATATCATGCGCCAAGCAGATGATGCTCTATATCGAGCAAAATCTGCCGGGCGCTCTCAGATAAAAATGTCCTAAGGCAACCAGATATCGCTAATGGCGGTCTCAGCAGCAAAGTGGTGGGCAACCTGTGCTTGAAGAAGCTCGCCGCAGGCAAGAGCGTCGGTCATGGCGTCGTGAGGGGCGTAAAAAGGCAGATTGTAACGCTCCCGGCTGTCAGCCAAACGGATAGAAACAGGCTTTTTGCCGGTTAACTTATCCCACAAACTGCGTTTTTGGCGATGAAAGCGTGCCTCAATTTCCATGGTATCTATGAGTGGGAAGTGGATGGTTTCGTTCAAACGCTCTTCAAAAGCACCTTGTAAAAAAGGGCGTTCGATACCGTTGTAATGGACAACCCAAACCTTACCAGCAACAGCGTTTAACAATGGATCAATGATTTCAGCCAAATCTGGTGCTTGCTCTATCTCGCTGTGCGTTATGCCATGAATAGTAACTGACTCTTCAGTGAGCAAACGCCGGGGCTTTACTACCCACTGTTGTGCTTTGCTCATGTCTATTCGACTGAGTGTCATAGGTACCACAGCGATGCTGATAATTCCGTGTTTGTCTGGATTCATACCAGTAGTTTCAAAGTCGACAGCAACCATTGGTACGTTGTCAATAGAAGTGTCTGCGCTAGCTATGCCAACTTCATAATAGCGTTTAAGCGCAGGATGCTTCGCTGTTTTTGCAAGCTCCTGAAAACGCTCCGGCCAGTTTACTGCGCTTTTCTCTTGTTTATTCTCGGCGTCTGGCGGCAAATACAGCACAATTAGCCTCCAGAATATTTGTAACGCAGGTATTTCTGCGCGTTACTGAGAATTTGGAAAGCGTCTTTTAAATTTTTACGCTCAAAATCAGACAAGTCCTCCGGTGCCACGTTGTTATCCGGTGATTCACCGGCTTCTAATGCCAGAGCCTGGTGACGAATGCGCACCATAGAAATCAATTCCAGCGCATCGCGTAAGTCGGGACCACGACCTTTTGGCAATATATTAGCGTCAATAATTTCCTCGAGGCGGGCAAATGAGTTTTGACGTTGAGCACTAATCGCCAAAGCATGTACACGAATTAAGTCAGCGACAGGACCGGTTCCACGGCGCTTTGTATTAATGCTGTCCCGGTGTTTGCCGTCTTTTTCCATGACAAAATCTTTGAAAAAACCGAGTGGTGGCGTACGGTTTAACGCGTTACGTGCCATAGAGCCCAGAAAGCGCTTGTGCTTAGGCGCTTTTTTACGAATGAGCTGGTTGAGCTCTTTGGCAAAACGCATTTCACCACTAACACCGTCTAAGTCAAAAAAAATTGACGAATGCAGCAGTTTTTCAGGTGAGGGGTTTTCTATCCAGTCCGTGAAATACTGCTTCCATTTTGATAAAGGCTGACGCCAGTTACGGTTTGTCGCCATAATATCGCCGGTGCAATAGGTATAACCACAGGCGTTTAGACCATCGGAAACAAATTGCGCGATATTTAAGAAATATTCATCATGTAGTTTAGGGTCAAAGCTGTCATCGAGCACCATTGCGTTGTCCTGGTCGGTCACCACGGTTTGCTCGTCTCTAGCCATAGAACCCAGTGCTAAGAAACAGTAGGGCACTGGTGGTGGTCCGTATTTCTCCTCGGCTAACTCCAGTAGTCGCTGTTTAAAGCTACGACCAATAGTCGCCATAGCGGAGCCAATAATGCGTGAATTAGCGTCTTCTTCAACCATACGCACAAAGCTTTTATGTACGTCAGGGACTAACTGTGAAAGCTCTTCAATACTGGTTTGTTTAAAAATACTGGAAACGATGTACAAACTGCTTTGGGATTCATGTCGAGCTACATCAGATAAAGCAATAACGCCAGTAACTTTGGATTGGCGCAGTACTGGCAAATGGTGCAAGTTGGTGCGCAGCATAGTTAGAAATGCTTCAAACACTCGATTGTTGTGCTGCACGAACACCAGGTTCTCAGACATAATATCGGCGACTGGGTCGGAGGCGTCTTTGTCGACTGCCAGTACGCGTTTGCGTAAATCTTTGTCAGTGATTATGCCGGCCGGAATATCACGCTTTTCGTCGTCATAAATGAGTAATGATGACACTTTCTCGTCCGTCATTAGACAAGCAGCTTCGCGTATTGACGCGGTTTTATTTATCGCAATAGGCTCACGAGTAATTAACGTTTCAACACGGGCTGATAATGTTCGGTTACGACTCTCATGTTCTTTTACCGCATGACTGACACGGCGCTGCTCTTCAACTTCAACAGCGTCGGCAAAAGCATCGTACTCGTCATAAAAGCGATTAAATAAGTCGCCGGGAATGTAATACAGCAGTGTATCTTCAATGGTTTTCACAGGAAAGCGCACTCGACCTTTCCGCAGTAGACCCGCCTCGCCGAAAAAACCACCTTCATCTAATCGATTAAACAGTGATCCGTCTTTGTGGTAAGTTTCAACCGATCCGCTTCTGACAACATGGAGTGCGTCAATATGCTGGTTGAACTCAAGAATTTGAGTGTCTGCTTTGAAGTAAGCGACAGAGGTGTTTTTTGCCGCTATTTGAAGTTCTTCTTCAGGTAACTCGTTAAAAGGAGAGTACTTGCGTAAGAAGTTCAGAATTTCGACGTGCTCAGCTTCCATATAAGCACCTTAAAAAAGATGAGCGACACCCAGAGGTGTCGCTCGTGGTCGGTTATTTTGTGGTTTTACCAACTCTTGGCTCAGAGCGCAAGCCTTGGACTAAAGCCACGGATGCTGCTAAAAGCACAATAGTAAACGGTAGGCCTGCTGATACTGCCATGGCTTGCAGAGCCACTAAGCCGCCGCCAAGTATCAAGGCAATTGCAACGAGCCCCTCAAAGGTACACCAGAATACACGTTGTGGTACAGGTGCTTCGACTTTACCGCCTGCACTGATGGTATCAATAACCAACGAACCAGAGTCAGACGATGTAATGAAGAACACCATAACTAGTATAATACCGATGAATGAGGTAATGCCTGTCCAAGGTAAACCTTCTAACATCACAAATAGCTGCAATGACAGGTCGACGTTAGCAACTTCTTCTGCGCCAGCCAGGAACTGCTCAATAGCGGCTGTGCCGAAAACGCTCATCCAGAATACGCAGGCGAGTGAAGGAATCAGCAATACTGAAACCAAGAACTCACGTACTGTGCGACCACGCGAAACGCGGGCAATGAACATACCGACAAACGGTGACCACGCTATCCACCAAGCCCAGTAAAATGACGTCCAGCCTTGTGAATAGTTTAAGTCTTCTCGTCCAACTGGATTAGACAGAGCAGGTAAGTTCACAATGTAATTGTAAAGGTTGTCAACGAAGCCTGTCAGAATTGCGACAGTAGGTCCAACAATAATAACGAACAGCATTAATAGTGCTGCCAATGTCATGTTGATTTGAGATAAGCGCTGTACACCTGACTCAAGACCGGCGAGTACTGACACTAAAGCAACGGCAGTGATACCAATGACCAACAATACCTGTGTTGTATTACCTTCGTCCCAGCCAAACAGGAAGTTAAAGCCTGAGGCTGCCTGCGACGCGCCTAAACCTAACGATGTAGCTAAGCCGAACAGAGTTGCCAAAATAGCAACAATATCGATGATGTGGCCTGGCCAGCCCCAAACTCGTTCACCCAGAATAGGGTAGAAAATAGAGCGAATGGTTAAAGGTAAACCTTTGTTGAAAGAAAAAATAGCAAGACCTAAAGCCAGAACCGCGTAAATAGCCCACGGGTGCAGTGCCCAGTGGAATATTGTTGCAGCCATACCTAAAGCAACCGCTTTCGCCTCGTCACCCTCTGCGCCACCAAGTGGAGCCCAATCGGTACGAAGCCCGTCAGATCCGGTTTCAGTGCCTCCTAAGGCTGTACTGAAGTGAGTTATGGGCTCTGAAACGCCATAGAACATTAAACCAATACCCATGCCGGCTGCGAACAGCATTGAAAACCAGCCGAGATAGGAAAAGTCAGGTTTGGCTTCTGTGCCCCCTATCCGAACTTTGCCTAGCGGTGAAACCACCAATACCAGACACAAAATAACAAAGATGTTAGCGGCGCTAATAAAGAACCAATCTAAGTTAGCCGTTAACCAATCTTTGGTATTCGTAAATATTGGGCCAGCCTGATTTTGAAAAGCTAACGTAATGAATACGAAAGCCACAATGGCTAAGCCCGAAATAGCAAAAACGCGGTTATGAAAATCGAGTCCAAATGGACCTATTTTCATGACAACGTTGTCTTGTCCTACCTGATAGTCTGTATTGATGGGGTTAACTTCACCATCGGGAATCATGGGATCATCTGCTTGGCGCTCGCGTTCTAAATCCTTGTCGCCGCGCAGTACCTCTTCTTCTTTTTTGGTCATTTAGCTTCCCCTTTATTAAAAATAGGCGCTGATACGCATTTGAATTTAAAGCTAATTTTAAATTCACGTGTAGAGTATAGGAAGCTACGGTGAGATCTCAAAGTTAGATCGATAGAAAATTAGAATTGTTTTTCAAATTAGAGTAGAGGAAGGCTGGGGGAAGCTAACGGATAATCCTTTATCCGCCAGCTTATAGGGGGTTAGAAGCTATAACGAACGCTCGCACCTATAGTATCGATATCCTGATCAATTTCATCTAGATCATACAGTTTATACCCAACACCCAGCGATAAGTTAGTGGTCAGATGGAAAAACGCTGAAGCGTCATAACGAATGGCGTTTTCATCGTCAATATCCAGATAGTCAGCTTTGACAGATAACTCGAAGAAGTCGGTAATCATAGAGCGGATACCCAGACCGGCCCCGTAGCCCGATTCGTCAAAAGACTCTGAGCCTATGGCATCAATAGAGCCAACAAGCTCCAGTTTTTCGTAGGTGACGGTAGCGAAAATGTCCGTAGAGTCGGTAATGCCATGGTTAAAGCCTAGACCGGCATTGAGTGAGTCTAAATCGACATCACCAAAGTCTGACTCGTCACCCACTGAGTCAAAGTTTGCCAGAACAAAAACGGAGTCACTAAGCGACAGGGAACCAGATACCGCGTAACCGTCCATTGAGATATCTTCATCAAGCGGTGTTTCTATATCGGTTTCGATATAAGTTGCCTGAATTTTATCCCAGTTAGGAGAATCAGCTAAAGCGCTAGTCGAAGCTCCAATTAAAGCGAGTGCAATGATTGTCTTTTTCATGATACTTCCTTATTGGTTAGTTGCTAAACATAGTGCTTTTCCGTTGTTATGACTAAAGTTAGGGTGGGTCGAAAAAAGCTTCAATGGCTTTTACGAAACCTTTAATCTAAGCGGTTAATTAAGGAAATTAAGGCGGCTTCAGCAACGCGTTTAATATTGTCACGCTCTTCGCTGTCACTGACTTCGTAAGTGACTGCATGAGCTGCGAACTTATCAGTGATGAACTGCTTAAAAACACCGCTGTCAGGGTGTGCACCAGGCTGATAGTCAAGTTCAACGGAGTCGACCATTTCAGCGATTTCTTCAATCCAGTTATAAACTCGTTGAGGGTTTCTTAAAGGCACTCCAGAACTAGGTTCATAGCCTTTAGGCATAGTGTAAAAAACATTTCGGTGCGTTGAGTGAAAATCAATGGCGAACTCAATTTTACCGCCACCTTTAGTTAATTTTGTTAAGTATTTAGCCAGCGCCTGGGTTTCCGGCAGCGTTTGGTTTTTCCAGTCCCTGTTCATATCGACACCGGCGGCTGTTAAGCGCCAATTGCCGTGATAAACCCCGTCTGGGTTCATATTTGGAACCAGTAAAATATTGTATTGCTTGCGAAACTCAGAAACGTATTTTTCATCGCTAAATAGTATTTCTCCAAAGTGGAGAAGGGCAATTGCGCCAGTCACTTCCGGTGGATGTTGACGGCCAATAAGTATCAGCCATTTATCGCTTGAAGGAACTGTATGCTCTAATGCAGCCAAGTTTCTTCCTTCACTGGAGACCCCGAGAGAAATAACTTTGGAGTGCTCAGGCTCTTTAATTAAGCTACTTAGCCATTCTATATAATGGACGTTATCGATAATTTCCTGTCCGGCGATAATTTCTTTTTCTTGGGCCGGTAGGGTGACTTTAAACTTTAACCAACCATCGCCTTCTGAGAAAGGGACCGGGTGCCACATATCTTCGCCGATACTGCTGCGTTTGGGCTTGTACCTTGAAATACCTTTGTCAGCAAACAAAGTAATCGTAAAGGTTTTACTCTCATTCGCCAGGTTTTCAACGGCAAATGCGTACCAGGGGCTAGGGTTTATATCTTCCTTTTCTGGCTTTAAATAGAGCTTAAATTGACCTTCCTGCTCTCGCTCACAATGATGTAAACGTCCCGCAGCAAAGTCAGTCGTAAACTCGACTTGCTCGAATGAGCAGCCGTCAGGATTCCTAGGTTTGTCCTCCTGAGGCTGCTGAAGCGTTAACTGGCTAAATAACGCAACGCTGGCTAAAGAGAGCATTTAGTCCTCAAGTAGATACGCGGTTCCTCACTTCTTAGTCACCCATATCTATAGATATATACGCAGCCTGATACTTTTACCTCCATATTTATTTTTTCTTAACAATTGATAAGGCAACCCGAGTAAATAAGAACCTCCCGATTACCCCAATCTATTTTTCGAATCTATTTGAGCCTACCGAAATTGCTGGTTTGGTCTATTATTATTTGCGCCCAAACTGGTGTTTAACAAAAAGGTAATAAACCATGTTTAAGAAAACACTTCCTATACTTTCTGCGGTATCAATTGCGGTATCGTTGTCAGTGGCTTCTGGTGTTGCTAGTGCACAGGACAATATGTCTTACGATGTGAACAAGCCAGAGCCTAAATCCAATGAATTCTGGTGGCCTAACAAGTTGAATCTTGAGCCATTGCGCCAGCATAGTCCTGAATCAGACCCCTACGGTGATAACTTCGACTATGCTGAAGCCTTTAGCAAACTTGACCTTGAGCAGGTTAAAAAAGACATTGAAGAATTAATGACGTCTGACCAGGACTGGTGGCCAGCTGATTATGGACATTACGGTCCTTTCTTTATTCGTATGGCTTGGCACGGTGCTGGTACTTATCGCGTGCAAGATGGTCGTGGTGGTGCAGCTGGCGCTCAACAGCGGTTTGAACCTCTAAACAGCTGGCCGGACAATGTCAGCTTAGACAAAGCGCGCCGTTTATTATGGCCAGTGAAACAAAAATACGCTCGCAGCTTATCGTGGGCTGACTTAATGGTGTTAACAGGAAACGTCGCGTTAGAGTCGATGGGTTTTGAAACCTATGGCTATGCTGGTGGTCGGGAAGATGCCTGGGAGCCGGACATTGTTTACTGGGGACCAGAGACTGAATGGCTTGGCGGCGACAAACGCTACAAAGGCGATCGCAAGCTGGAAAACCCATTAGCAGCAGTACAGATGGGGCTCATTTACGTAAACCCGGAAGGTCCTAACGGTAAACCTGATCCGTTATTAGCAGCAAAAGACATTCGCGATACCTTCGGCCGTATGGCTATGAATGACGAAGAAACCGTGGCACTTATTGCCGGTGGCCATACCTTTGGTAAAGCACACGGTGCGCACAAGCCGGAAGAGTGTTTAGAAGCAGAGCCTGCGGCTGCTCCTGTTGAACAGCAAGGTCTTGGTTGGAAAAACAAGTGTGGTAAAGGTAATGCTGAAGACACCATTACCAGTGGCTTAGAAGGTGCGTGGTCGGTTAACCCAACCGCATGGACCACTCAGTACCTGGATAACCTGTTTGGCTTCGAGTGGGAACAAACTAAGAGCCCGGCAGGGGCTATTCAGTGGATTCCGGTGGATGGCCAAGCCGCTAACTTAGTGCCAGATGCGCACGTAGAAGGTAAACGTCATGCGCCAATTATGTTTACCACTGACTTGTCACTGAAGTTTGACCCTGAGTATCGCAAAATTGCGAAACGCTTCCATGAAAATCCGGAAGAATTTGAAAAAGCTTTTGCAAAAGCGTGGTTTAAGCTGACTCACCGTGACATGGGGCCAAACCAACGTTACTTAGGTGACATGGCACCAACCGACGATCTGATTTGGCAAGACCCAATTCCAGATGTCGATTTTGAGCTTATCGACTCAAACGACGTTGCTGAGTTGAAAGAAGCATTGCTGGATTCAGGTTTGACGGTTCAACAGTTAGTTCGCACAGCCTGGGCTTCCGCTTCAAGCTTCCGTGGCACAGACATGCGTGGTGGTGCTAATGGTGCACGCATTGCGTTAGAGCCGCAAATTAACTGGGAAGCGAACAACCCGACAGAGCTGAAAGATGTTTTGGCGACACTGAAAGAAGTACATGAGGACTTTAATGATGATCTGTCAGGCGACAAGTATGTGTCACTGGCTGACGTTATTGTCCTTGGTGGGGCAGCAGGCATTGAAAAAGCGGCAGCAGATGCGGGCTATGATGTGACCGTGCCATTCGAGCCAGGTCGTACTGATGCGACTCAGAAAATGACAGATGTTAACTCGTTCTCTTTCTTAGAGCCAAAAGCTGATGCATTTCGCAACTACTTTGGTGAAGGCAACCGCTTGTCACCAGCTCAGATGATGGTGGATAAAGCCGACCAATTAACTCTGACGGTCCCTGAAATGACAGTGTTGATTGGTGGTTTACGCACCATTGGTGCGAACTACGATGGCTCTGAGAACGGCGTATTAACTGACCAACCAGGTACGTTGAATAATGACTTCTTTGTTAATCTGCTAACTATGGATAACGAGTGGAAGAAGTCAGAAGACAACGAAGCGGTGTATGAAGGTTATGATCGCGAAACGGGCAAACTGAAATTTACAGCAAGCCCGGTTGATCTTATCTTTGGTTCAAACTCTGAACTGCGCGCAGTCTCTGAAGTGTACGCAATGAGCGACGCTAACGAGAAGTTCGTCAACGACTTTGTTCTAGCATGGACAAAAGTGATGCAGTTGGACCGCTTTGACCTGAAATAAGTAAGGTTAAATTGGTGAAATTAAAAGCGGCGCTATGAGTTAGCGCCGCTTTTTTTATGGTTCTTGCCAATACCAGCGCTAATAGTCAGCTGCAAGGCTTCTGCCGGCTTCATGTCGAGCGATTCAACGCAGTCTTTCGGCACCATGATCATGTAGCCACCAACGTTATAACTCATCGGTAAAAAGACGGCGACTTGCTCGTCTTCGAGAATTTCCGATAACTTGTCATCGTTATTACCGCTTTTCTTCGTCACTATACCAATAAGCTTAGTGTTACTGTTCGGTAGAGTTACCATCACGACGGACTCATCGGCGAAGTCTTTACCTGACATCATTTCAAATACGTCATTTACCGTGCCATATAAGCTGCGTAGAAGCGGCATTTTGTTCATGAGTTTGCCCGGCAATTGCCAAATAGAATTGAACAGGCTCCAACGTGAACTAAAGCCGACGAGCAGGGCAAGGATAAGGAAGCTAATAAAGGCAAGGCCAGGAAAATAATAGGCATCTCCGCCTAGTGCCATCCAAACAGGCTTTAGCGATTGTTCAATAGTTACCAGCAACCAACGGATGAGGTAAACGGTAATAACTATCGGCAGTAAAATCGCCAAGCCTTTCAAGAAGTAATTCAGTATTTTTTTCATAAGCCTGCTTTTTAGTTCGGGTTTTGATACAAGCTTAGCGGTTTTTTAGGGTTCGTGAAATTCTTTACGGTTTGTTAATGTAAGAGAGTAAAAATATATAAGCTAATTGCAAAAGGAGCTTGCCATGTCTTCACAAGGGTCACGTCAAACATTGGTACGGCAGTGGGAGTTACTGAAGCTGCTGCCGACCCGGCCACCGGGAATGACCGCCAAAGACATTTGTCAGCAGCTTAACGACGAAGGCTTTGAAGTGTCTAAGCGGCAAGTTGAACGCGACTTAGACCAGCTGTCGCAGTCATTCGCGCTGGAATGCAACGACAAAGGCAAACCCTACGGCTGGCATTGGATGGAAGGTGCTGGTGCCGATATGCCGGCAATTTCAGCCGCCGAAGCGCTGTCGCTGACCATGGTTGAGAAAGTTTTGAAGCCACTAGTGCCAAATACCGTGCTTAAGTCTATTGCGCCGCGATTAAACCAGGCGAAAGACAAACTGACCAAGCTGCACCAGGGCGCATCGCTTGGCAGCTGGCAGAACAAAGTGGCTTATGTTCCTGCCACGCTGCAACAGCAAGCACCGGCAATTAACGATGACGTGTTAAATAACGTACAACTGGCGTTGCTGCATAACCAGTGCGTCGATGTAAGTTATCAGCCCGGCTCACAGCCCGACACAGTAAAAGACTACACCTTACACCCGCTGGCTATAGTACAACGTGGCGTCAGCACTTATTTAGTGGCCTGTGTTGACCCGTACGACGACCCTCTATTGTTTGCACTTCACCGCATACATGAGGCCGTACCGCGGGAAGATAAACACGCCCAAACGCCTGAAAACTTCACCTTAAAGCGTTATTTAGAGAAGGGGGCCTTGCAGTTTTCCGACGGCAACACGCTAAAACTGAAAGCGCGTATTAACGACAACCTGGCCATGCACTTAACCGAAACACCGCTTAGTGAAGACCAGCAAATAACGCCCGACGGCGAAACTAATATACTGACGGCAACGGTTGTCGACTCGTGGCAACTGCACTGGTGGGTGAAGTCTATGGGGGCTCAAATACAAGTTCTGGAGCCCAAAGCATTGCGTGACAGTGTTGTTGAAGAGATGGAAGAAGCTCTAAAACTCTACAGACGTTAATATGCAAAGTCCCTCGTCTGGAAGATAGGAGCTGTCGGGCTATAAGCCTTATTTATAATTAAGTCCCCTTTACAGTTTTGCATAAACCAAGCACATTATGGGTCATGAAATACCAGAATAAAAACATCACCTACTACTCCAAAAACGCCGAAACCCTGGCGGACAACTACAACAGCGTACCCGTTGAGTCGGTGCACAAAGATTGGCTGAACGAGTTGCCAAAAGAGGGCATGGTGCTGGATGTCGGCGCCGGCTCCGGCCGCGATGCCCGGTTTATGGCCGCCAAAGGCTTAAATGTGGTAGCGGTAGAGCCCGCCGAAGGCATTCGTGAAGTCGCACAAGGCTACACCGTCGGCAAGCCGGTGCATTGGCTTAACGACAGCCTGCCCGATCTCAGCCAGGTGTTTGCACTGCAAACCAAGTTTGATCTTATTTTATTAAGCGCTGTATGGATGCACATTCCAGTTTCTCAGCGTGAACGCAGCCTGCGCAAGTTAAGCTCCCTGTTAAAACCTAACGGCAAGTTGGTGATTTCGCTGCGTCACGGTGCATGCCATGACGAGCGCACCATGTACGAGGTTTCCGCCGACGAACTGGCACAATTAGCCAGCCGCTTTGGCTTAACCTATCAGTTACTCACACCCGAACAACAAACGGACGAACTCGGCCGTGGCGATGTCAGCTGGCAAACCGTACTGCTGACCTTACCCGATGACGGCACCGGCGCCTTTCCGTTGCTGCGCAATATCGTCGTTAATGACAAAAAGACCTCGACTTACAAAGTCGCTTTGCTGCGCAGCTTACTACGCATAGCAGAAGGGCATCCCGGCGCCGTATTGGACCAAACCGAAGATCACGTCGCACTACCCATGGGACTGGTGGCGCTGTATTGGTTACAGCTCTATAAACCCTTAATTGACCATTACGGCATGCACCAAAACAACAACACCTCGGCGGGTTTCGGCTTCGTGCAGCCGCGAGGCTGGGGCTTATTACAACATACCACCGCGGCCGATTACCCTATTGGCGCGTACTACAGCGGCACCGAGCAGGCGTTACCGCTTTATCAGACACTGAAAGACATCGCCGCCACCATTAAAAAGAACCCGGCCACTTACACCACCTTGCCCGGTAGCAATACCGCCGTGTTTGAGGTTGAGCTGAATCGTACCAACAAGCCGACAACCGATCTGACCCTGGATCTGCCGTTTTTAGCCTCGCTCGGGACCTTTTATGTACCCAAGCATATCTGGGATTCGTTAACGCGCTTTAGCGTATGGATAGAGCCGGCGCTGGTGAACGAGTGGGCGGCGTTGATGCACAGTTACGACGTCAACCGGCAGCAATTTACCCGCAACGATTATTTAGAGGCATTGGACTGGAAGGACGATACCCGGAGCACCAACCGTGTGCGCCATCGGGTTAACGAACTGCTCGCTAATGATGACATCGCCTGTTGTTGGTCGGGTAAACAGATAAAACCCAATGACTACGCTGTGGATCATGCCTTCCCGTTTGCCCGCTGGCCCAATAACGATTTATGGAATTTACTACCCACCCGCACAGCGGTCAACGCCAATAAATCTGACCGCCTGCCAAGCAGCGGCAAGCTCATATCCTCGCGCCAACTGATACTGCATTGGTGGCAACAAGGCTGGAGTGACAACCACAATGAATTCTTTACGCAAGCTAATTTGGCACTGCCGAACCTAAGCCATAATAACCGAAGTTTTAGCGATGTGTTTGAGGCATTTGCTCTGCAGCGCGACCGTATAAAAGATATTCAGCAGTTGGCGGAGTGGGGGTAGTTGCATTTTTGAAAGCGTTATCTTGTTCAAGTTTTGATTCGGGGACGGGCTAAAGCCAAACTTCAACATTTTGACCTTTAATTATTGCGACTATCTCAACATGCGTTGCTTTTATTCGATAATAAATACTGTCACTACCGCACGGACAACGACGATAGCCAGGTCGGATGTGATCAACAGCAGGGTAGAGCAAAGGATTGTATGCAATGTTCGCGAATGCATCTGTTAATCTAGCAAAATAAGTATCTGCCTGCTGTTCACCAAAAGTTGTAACACCGTACTCATAAATACGGTAAAGATCCTCTTTGGCATTGGCTGTAAGCTTGTAAGAACTCAAGGTTATCGTTTTATTCGGTACTTGAATTCTTTAAGCATGTCTTCAGGTGACTGCTCAACGAGCCCACTGTTTTCAGAGGCCTCAAGCTTTTTGTTGATTTCCTCAACGCGTCGAGCCCTGCGCACTAAGTCATTAATCAGCTCGCTTTTCGTGTTGTATTCGCCGGTTTCCTCTACCTGGTAGCGCAACCAAGCATCATTTTTGTCGGTTAATGTAATACTTTGTCTACTCATGATTTTTACCTGCGTGAGCAATATTGATGCAAATTTACACCAATATTGCTCACATGTCACTATTGCTTAAACTATATGCGCATAGGACCTTTAATACTAGCTACAGCTTAACCAACAACTTCCCTTTATTATCACCGCTAAAGAACAGGTTAAGTCCGTCGATGGTGGACTCCAGGCCTTTTTATTTCCGATATGGACTAACTTTGCTGTGCGACGTGTCGTAAATTGAAACCAGAAGCTACTCCATCAATTACCCTTCTCTTCTTGGTTCTGAAACAATTTGACAACGCACAGGGAGGGTATCAAAATGACACCTATCATTTTGATAGTTTTCGGCGGGTAAGATAAATCACCACTGTCAGTTCTTGTTACTGTTTGGGTTCATTAGGGGGTTATATGTATCATTACACTGAAAGCGGACTGCCGAATGTTTTTCTCAAAAATGGTTACACTGCTGCGATTATCGGTGGCGAAGAATGCACAAGCATTGAGGATATTGACGGCTTACACCAAGCGATAGCTGAAAGCATTATTGCTAATAAAAAGTCACTGTCTAAAAGCGAGTTCAAATTTTTACGAGTAGAGCTTAATCTCTCACAAAAAGTACTTGGGAAACGGTTTGGCGTAAGCGAGCAGACTATTGCACGATATGAAAAAGGACAATCAGTTATTCCTAGAACAACAGATGCAGCTTTACGCTCTTTGTATGCTGAAAGTCGATATAAGAATAACCCTGTTAGCTACTTTTTAGACTTATTGGCTGATGCTGAAGCCCGGCAGGCGGAAGAAAAAATATTGCTGCAAGAAATACATAATCATTGGGAGAGGGTGGGTTAGACGCTAACTTTCCCGAGAGAGTATGCGCATCCGTCACACTACTTCTGAAACGAATGCGCATTAAGTAATAGTAAGGTTACAGCTTAACCAACAACTTCCCTTTATTATCACCACTAAAGAACAGGTTCAGACCGTCAATGGCCGACTCCAGGCCTTCCAGCGTATGCGAGCGGTATTTGATTTTGCCGCTCATGACATACGGGGTGAGTTTTTCCAGCAGGCTAGGTACTTCGTGGAAGTGGTCCGGCATGGTGAAGCCCTGAATCGTTAAGCGCTTTTTAATAATCGGGATCCAACTTGGGCCGGGCGCTGGTTCGTCTTTGTCGTAGTCGGCTATCATGCCGCACACCACAATACGGCCGTGGGCATTCATGTGCTGTATTACATGATGCTGAATAGGGCCGCCGGTGTTCTCAAAGTACAAATCAATGCCGTCAGGCGTTAGCTCTTTCAGTTTGGCGTCTAAGTCGTCGGTTTTGTAGTTTATAGCGCCGTCAAAACCTAATTCGTTGGTTATCCAATCGGCTTTTTCGTCGCTGCCGACCACGCCAATTACACGCAAACCATCGGCTTTGGCTAATTGCCCAACGATAGAGCCAACTGAGCCAGCGGCTCCTGTAACCACCAGAGTTTCGCCTGACTTGGGCTTGCCGACGTTAAATAAACCTTGTGTGGCAGTTAAGCCAGGCAGGGCAAACACTGACAATACCATCTCGTCAGGCACGTCGGCCTGTACTTTATTAATGCCTTGACCGTCGCTTAGCGCGTATTCTTGCCAGCCCATCATGCCCATTACACGGTCGCCTTTGGAAAAATCCGCGTGCTTGCTTTCCACCACTTCACCAACGCCCGAGCTGCGCATCACGGTATTTAGCTCCACCGGCGGAATATAACTTTCGGTATCGGGGCTCATCCAGCCAAACATGGCCGGGTCTAATGACATGTGAGTTTGCTTAATTAAAAACTGACCGTCGTTAACTGTTGGTAGCTCTTTTTCAACCACCTCAAAAATATCCGCATTGACCGGCCCCGGATTCGGGCGCTTAACCAAGTTAATCGCTTTGTAAGTTGTCATATTGTTCCTTGTTACGTCTTTATTGTGTGCCGTTAGCATAACGCTGTGGTTTGTATACGTAAAAGAAAAATAAACGGGTGTTTGAATTTATTGAGCTCTGTTTAGAAAAAATGATTTAGTAAGAAAACTCTTACATTGCTCGAGGCTACTACTGTTCGTTTGAATAGAAACGTTAAAAATTAATTAAAAAGAAGCGTGATGTTAAGGCTTAGAAAAGTGGTGCGTCCGAGTTGACTCGAACAACCGACCTCTGCCATGTCAAGGCAGTTACGGGTATATCACTTTAATTCTTACTAATCTACATTAATATACACCCCTTGTAAATATTGGCTTTTAGTCAAATTTCTGCAATGAGCAATTTAAGTACATAGAGGTAAATCAGGGTGGTCAATTTAATCTATGGTCACAAAAAATATGTACTAAATTGGTCATTATTAAGGCCGGAAACGCTGTCTCAGATGAATCTTTATGCAGTTTTAGCCAACCCTTGCGCGTGTCATAAAGCTGGTTATAACCATTCATAATGTCCTGTGCATCACCTGCTGATTTCCATTGACTCGCCTTACACTCTGTTACTAACTCTGCTGGCTTGAAGCATGTCGGTGATGACCAAAAGCTGGGTGCTCACCAACTGAAATATTTGGAGCTCAAATATGGCGGTTTATTGCTGTTGGAGGACATTAGAAAACTAAAAGAAAATAACGCTATCAATAAAAGCGACGGCCTCTTTGTCATCAAGGTCAGTCCTGGTTATTATCAGATTTACGTTCGTTATAAAACAAAGAGTATGCTGTGAATGATATTGATAGGACTGGAGCTAAAGCAAACGCAAAAGTTGCTACAATATCTGATATCTGAAAACTCCTGTTTGTCGTTGATTAACGTTTGCTCTCTCCCTCGACCAAAGAACCGTTAAGCCAGCGTTTGTCTTCAACGCTTAAAACAAAGTCATACTTAGAGCTTTTGGATAGCAGTTGATCGAGGCTGTACTCTTTAGTCGTCTTTTTTTGACTTAGTTTTCCCAGTGGCTTCTTTTTACATTTCATCTGCCTAACCTTTTCGTGTTGCTTGGATCAGTTCTGACTCATCTGTATGACTGGTAAACTCGTTTCTCAAAAGCAGATGGACATGCTCCTTATATTAAGCTCAAACTCTTTCTTTGCATGAATAACTAGTTTGGCTTGTCATCTCTTACGAAGCGAATACTGGTAGGTGCTATGGTAAAAATTGTTCGTAACTGTCAGCGCCAAAATTCCAAGTGGCCTGCATTTCTAATTATGATATAACGCCGATAATTTAGCAAAAATAAATGGTCATATGCTAGTTTTAGAGACGTTAAATTTACTTAATGATTTTTGCATTAGATAAAGGAGGGGCATAATGACAACCGGACAGATTGGTCTTTTGCTTCTGTTGATCTTTGGGCTTATTGCATTTTTTACTATCGGTGTATGGGGTATAAACCGATTGAAGTTGACGGAAGAAAATCGTGATGAGTGACACAAATGTATGAGAAGCGCATGAAAAAAGGCGAGGTTATTCGGATTGAACTTGGATTGGTCGCGATATACCTTTAAAACTTTGTGCACGGAACATTAACTATGGAACTGACAACGCTGCAAGCTGTATTTATCGGTGCGGCACCCTTTGTTTTATTGATTGGTGTTGCAACAATCTTTATAGGCAACAAGAAAAAAACTAAAAATAGATTAAAGTCGAGAGGGCTTGACTCAAAAAACTGCCGGAATAATCGTTCAGCCGACATGTGACTATGTATTGTCGCGTGCGAGTATAAACAACGTGGCAATCCTCTCTATGACCTCTTATAAATAGGGAAGCGGCGGTTTTAATGCTAGCCTCGGCTCGTCGTCCGATTCGACGACATAAAAACAGATGTGTTTAATTTCAGCAGTTTGGATTCAGATAGAAGCCACCGATGAAAGTGGCTTCTGATCTGCTACAAGTAAACGTTAAAAGAAATAACGAGCCTGAAGTGTCACAACACGCGGTGCTAAATACTGCTTACTAGTCACTCCCACACCGTATGTATCGGTATGAACAGAGGCAACAGAGTCGTCGTCGAATAAGTTACGCACGTTCAGCTCTAAATCCCAATTACCATGTGAAGGAATGTAATTCACATTTAAATGAGCGATATCATAGCTTTCTACGACATCACGTTCAGGAGAATTAAACACACGAGCGAAATAGTCACCTCGGTGCGTATAGCCCAACGATGCTCTTAATGTGGCCCCATTATTGAGCTGATGTGTATAGCTTAAGCGAACATTAGCGACTAAATCTGGCGTTTTCGCTAATTCGTTACCCGTTAAGTTAAAAGCAGTTGCCTCGCGGGCTGCGTTAATAGCCTCGGTTGGGGCTCCATTCAAGATCAATCCGACTGAAGCATTTTCAGCTTCTGCTCTATCAATTGCATCGCGTCCTTCAATAACCTCTGACTCCATCCAGGTTAAGTTGGTATCTAAACGCCAGCCTGTACCAAGGTTCGCCTGAGCCTCAACTTCTAAGCCATAGACTTCTGCTTCAGGCAAATTTGATGCGCCTGAATTAAAGCGTTCAATGCCACTTGATTCAAATAAATAGTCACTGTAGTCATAATAGAAAGCGGCGGTATTTAAACGTAACCGGTTATCAAATAAATCATTTTTGAGACCAAGTTCGTAAGCGATGATTTCTTCCTGGTCAAATTTTTCAGGGAAAAAGCGCGTGTCGGTCGAGCTATTTGAGCCTGCTGGTTTTACGCCACTTGCAACGGATGCGTAACCCATAGTTCGCTCTGTGAACTGATAGTCCAGCGCAAATTTCCCTGTCACGTTATCAGTTTCATCAGATGGTGTGCTGGTGATAGGAGAGCGAGTGGGAACACAGTTTAAACTGCAACGCTCATCAGAAAACTCGTTATTAGTATAACGTAAGCCTGTCGTCATACGCAGTGCGTCTGTCAACGCATAACTGACTTGGCCAAAAACTGAATACGATTGAAAGTTACGGAAGTCCGAGTTTATGAAATCAATATCTGCATTATTGTCGAACACATTGGGTCCTGCAACAACTTCACTGACTGGGTTGCCATCTCTGCCGCCGTCGTAAAAGTTACGTGTATTTGAGAAAATCTCAGTATCAAGGTAAAAAGCACCAACTAACCATGTTAAATCAGCCGTTGCATCAGGTGATATCAAGTTGATTTCAGCCGTATAAGACTCATCTTCCTGTCGCAAATTACCGATAAATTCCGGTATAGGAACTTGTCCTAAGCTTGTCGGCTCTTCACCATCAGACAGAGGAAATGGTGCTGGATCATTGGCAGTTAAACTGCTTCTATCCATATCGAGACGACGGCGCATGTCATAGTTTTGCTGGCTGAATATACCGCGTAACTGAGCCCAGTCCATAGCATAATGCATATGCAAGCTGGTCATATCCATGTCTAGTTTATAGTACTCACGGGTATCATGGTAAACCACGCGAGGATCATTGCTAATTAGGTCGAAATTACCTTTCAGCGCAGGGCCGTTTGTATCTGAGCTGAACTGCATATGTTGAAGCTGAATATCGAAGTCTTGAGTGGGTTGCCAACGTAATTGTGCTCTAACTGTCGTGTCATTTTTATCGTCTAAACGATAATCATGAGTAAGCGCTCTATTTTCTGTGAAGCCGTCATGCTCTCGGTGAGATCCAGAGAACCGTACTGCCAAATTGTCGTCTAACTTCAATGTGGTAGCACCACGAAAGTTCATCGTGTCGTACTGACCCATTGTTGCTGATACTGAGCCATCACCATTTATAAAGTCAGGCTTTTTGGTGTGCACGTTAATGGCTCCGCCTGTCGAACTATTTCCATAAATGGTTCCGTCAGGGCCTCGAGTGACCTCAACACGATCAATATCAACCAAGTCAGCCCAAAGTGCATAATCATTGGCCATAAATACACCATCAATATGATATGCCACAGCTTGCTTGGTTCCAGCGTTATCAGGTATTTCATTGCCGACGCCTCTAATTGATACAGAGGGGCGATAGCCTTGCACGCTCGATACCACAAGCCCGGGTACTTGATCACTCAAGTCAAATATATTTGCAACATTAAGTTGATCCAGTGCGCTTCCTTCGACAACAGAGACTGCGTCGGGCACTTCTTGAAGGCTTTGCTCTGATTTTTGCGCTGTCACAATAATGGTTTCAAGCTGATCTGTTTGTTCTTGGGCGTTAATGGTGAAGGACGTCCCAAGTAACAGGGCGCTCGTTACTGCAAAAGCTAACGCGTTTGGTCGAAACATTGACATTAATTACTCTCCCTGAAGCAGGTTGTTTTACGATTGAATGAATTGTAAAGGCGTGCGAGAGAGTAATAACTTAATATGACATTTAACGTATGCTTTCGCGTCATTTTGATGACATATTTAAGTCACAGGGAATGTATTTTTACTGTCATATTAATGCGGTTTAATAGAGCAAAACTTAATCCCCTTAATGAAAAGGAGTGCACTTTGAAAACGTTGCGCCACCTGTTTATCTTACATTCAGTATTTTTGAGTTTGCTACTGGTGAGCACTGATGCGTTCTCTCACGCTAGGGACGTAATTCAGGTAGCGCCACTTGAACTGCACAAGAATAGCCCGTTTGATCGAGCCTACACTCTTGCTCCTATTTCGGGTAGAACCGGAAATCTCGAAATACGATGGCCCGATAACTGGCCGTCAAAAAAACCATCAGAACATTTAAAACTACGAATTTTCCACATCAATGATTTACACAACAAACACATAATAGAAAAAGAAGATGGTGATGTTCGCTTTGTGACTGGCCTCATAGCTGCCCATGTCAGCAAGGCTCGTCGTGAGGCAAGTTCAAAAAAAGAGCATGTATTATTTTTATCCGCTGGAGATGATCATACCGGTGCCGTATATGATGAATTACTCGGTTACAGTCCAGGATCTTTCAAAAAAAGCTTGGCCTACCACGCTTATTCATCGGCAGGTCTTGATGCGGCAGTATTGGGTAATCATGAATTTGATCGCGGCACCCAAATCCTAAAGCAAGCCATTAACGCTGATGCCAATTTTCCACTATTGAGTTCAAATCTTGTTGCTTCTAAAAATTTAGATGCTGACGATTACGCTTCTGTGCTACTTGGAGTAATTAATGGGTGGCGAGTCGCGGTAGTTGGACAAACATCATCAGAAGATACGAAAAGTAACCTGGCTGACGATCCGCAATTAAAAGTTGCTCCGCAACTGGAAAATATGAACCAAATACTGACCGCTGTTGAAGGTAAGGTTGATGTCATTATCGCACTGACACATATTGGCTATCAACAAAGCGGAAAAGTTGGCGATCAAGACATCGCAGAGCTATTAGCAAAAGCGTCGGTTCCCGCTATTGTCATCGGCGGTCATTCGCACGATACACTGCATAAGTCAGGGATTAATAAAGAGCACATTTACAGTGGAGTTCCGGTATTTCAGGCTGGACAGTGGGGCGATTACATTGGGGATATTCAACTGAACTTGCGACATGACTCAAAAGAAGTCGTAATATCTAACAACACCGTTTTGCATTCTCTAAAGCAAAATAACGCATCGCTTATAAGCTTTAGTGAGCAGTTTTATAAAACGTCCATTGCTCCTATCATCACTGATTTTGACGATGTATTAAATGAGCCGTTAGGGCGCATCCCGGATGACTCAGCACTAACAAAAAATGCGATACTGGTTGACCGTTATACTGCAGAGCTTGCAGTTGCAAACTTTATAACGGATGCAGTTATGCAAACGGTTAATACAGATAATGAAATCGCTGATTTGGCAGCAATCAATGCATCCAGTATTGTTAACGGCTTTGAGCCGGGCGAAATGGCGACTTTTTCTGATTGGTACAATGTTATTCCCTATGCAGACACGCTTCAATTAATTGAGCTTACGCCTAATCAACTCAGAGAGCTTATAAAGTCTAACGCTCAACGCCTAGTTATGCCATCAGAGCAAGAAAGCCTCGATTTAACCGGCTTTATTAATCAGGGTTTTTTACACTTCTCGGATGCGTTACGTTATGAAGTGACTTACGAACAAGATAGACGACCCCAAGCAACCAATATTCAGTTCAACGGTAAGCCTCTCGAACATTATGCTGGTCAAACGATCAAATTGTTAGTTGGAGATTATATAGCTTCTGGCAATCTAGGATGGAGGGGCCAAACGATACACTTCCCGAACGGTGACAAAGTAACAGGTTTTGATATTAAGTCGCTCCCAATAAAGCCCACAACTTACAAGCTCCGCGACAGCGTTTTAAAAAACCTGCGAGCGTCACATCATAAAACTATTGATATCAGAAAAGACGGAAGAATTAAGTTAAGCCGAATGAGCCAGCAAGCCGAAAAAAACAAATAATAGTGTAATTAAGCAGCCATCCAAAACGCCGCAAAGTAATCCTATCGAGGATGGGGTCGGGTTAATGCGATTTCGTGTGCAACCGCTGCGTCGGTAATCCCCCACCGACATTAGGTGGGGGAGGATGTCACTAGAACACTTAACTAGGTCTCAAGTGCAGCGCGTAATAAGCGCCTCGGTGAGCTTAAAAAGATAAAGAGAAACCAATACTGACAGCTTCGTTTTCAATGCTCTCATTATTATGGCTTTCAGCTTCCATTGATGACAGCTCTGCTGACACTGTAAAAATTTGCCATAATGTATGATAAACACCCAAACTAAGTTTACTTTGTTTTTCGACCTGACTAAGTTGGTCAATTCCGGCTAAATCTACTTCTGACACACCATAATTCAAACCAACCTTAGTTGCCCCAAATGTTTGCGTTACCTGCGTAAACCAACCAGAGCTATCGCGCGGAGTACCGTTAGCATCCGCAGCATCGATCAGTAGCCCATAGTAACCGAGTCCCTTAGCATCAAATATTGAAAGGGAGATACGAGTGTTATCCAATTGAAGTGCGCCGGTTAAATCGACACCCCTAGCGCTATAATCTCCGATATCGGTTGTGACATGTTGATTGTAAAACGTTGTAGAAATAAAGCCGTTATCATGATTGTAGCGCAACCGGCCATGAACTCCTGGACGCTCTGAGCCGGAATCCCCCACATAACCGTTTCCACCGAAGCTTACTGAATCTAGAGGTTGAAAAATACCAATATCAGCTTGCCAGTTGTCAGCAAATGACCGACTGTAAGTGATTTGAGATAACCTATCTGCAAAAATATAACCATAGCCGGCAGCGCCTAAGGTTGTGTTTAATGGGCTACGGATTGATGCCGGAGCACCAACTCCTCCTAGCGCCATATCCTCAATCACTACATCAATACCGAAAACACCATAACCACGACCAACTTTGAGTGTTCCTACATCGTCATTACCGACAGTAAAGTAGGCACGATACGCACGGTTGTCTCCGTTACCATTAAATGCGCTGTTATCAGTTGAGCCTGGCTCGATTGCAAGAAACGCTTTTAAATCGAAGCCCTGAGCCTGGGTTGTTGCTGAAAATTGAAAACTGGAGGGGCTATAACCGTTTGATACGGAGGTTGCATCTTCCCCCGTGCAAAGCAAAGCGTTGCCGGCTACTGTAGACCCTGAGTCATCACAGCTCGCATACACAGCGTGAGCATTTATGTAACCGTTAAAAGAAAAATCCCATTTCGGTGCAGAAACTGACTGAGCCATAACCGAACTACTTACCAACATGGTTGAGACCAATGTCGTGGTTGTAAGAGCTCGCTGTTTAAGCTTATAGTTATATTTCATGTGGTATTCCCCTGTTTTTTTCTTGTTATTAAGAATGTGCAAGATAAGCTCTGCAACGGTTATGCCAAAGACTGTAAAAATGTAAGATGCTGTTTTTTATATAAATATTTTAAAAAGTCCTAAATTCTGCTGATGAATAATTTCATCATTTTCTCTTTTTTGATGGCTTAAAATCATCAGAAAAGTAAACTCGATTTATTTTTCAGTGGTGCTGATATTTATTAAGTGCAATAAAAACAATGGTTTAAATTTTTTACTTTGAGTTGGCATAGGGCTTGCTGAGTAATTGATAATAAAAAGTTAAAAAATAACGACAAAAAAGGTAACGCAATGACTGAGACACGCGTGCAAGTATTTAAAACCGCTCGACGGTTACTGACGGGATATGGTGCAAGTGCCCAATTGGCGGCAGAGGCTGAAGATCTCATGATGAAGCGCCCTTTAATTGTTACCGATAAAGGAGTGCTGGGCTCTGGTGTTATTGAACCGATTTTAGAACGCTTCAAGCATGACTTTGCAGACAGTACATCACTGTACTCAGATATTTCGGCTGAACCGGAAACACATGTAGTCGAAGACTGCTGTCATAGTTTTACGGCAAATAAATGCGACGGCATTATAGCAATAGGGGGGGGCAGCGCGATGGATACGGCTAAAGCCGTGGCTGTCTATATTGGTGATGACAGAAAATTGGAGGCGCTTTTTGGGGAAGATCAGGTTCGTACCAGAGAAACTCCCCTTATTTGTTTGCCGACTACAGCAGGAACAGGCTCTGAGGTGACCAATATTGCTATTTTGTCAGACGTAAACGCGCAGTTAAAAAAGGGTATTGTCAGCAACCAGTTGTTGCCAGACGTTGCCATTGTGGCACCAGAATTGACAGTGAGCTGTCCACCCGCCGTCACCGCAGCGAGTGGAGTTGATGCCTTAGTGCATGCCGTTGAAAGTTATTTATCTAATTTCTCTACTGAGCTCACTCGACCATTATCATTGCGTGCGATGACGATGATTAATAAATCGTTGTTACATGCCTATGAAAACCCCAAAGATATGAAGGCGCGCGAGCAAATGGCTACAGCCAGCCTTATGGCTGGCTTAGCCTTTGGGAATGCTGGAGTTGGAGCCGTCCACGCGCTGGCATATCCCTTGGGAGGGCGTTTCCACTTGTCGCATGGTGTCAGTAATGCCGTTATGTTTACGGAAGTGATGCGTTGGAATTACTCTTATTGTCGGAGTCTATTTCTTGATATTGCCTATGCGCTGGGAGCTCCTCAAACTTTGATAGAAGAAGAAGCTGGGGACTTTGTGGTTGAGCGACTGACCCAGCTATGTGAGCAAGTTAATATTCCCAAAACGCTACGCGAGTTCGATATTCCAAAAGAAGTTATTCCTGAATTGGCTGAGTCCGCTCATGGTGTCACTCGACTGCTCCGCAATAATCCTCGGGAATTGAGTGTGGAAGATATTGCAGCTATTTACACTGCTGTTTACTGAGGAAACCAATAATGTCGTTATGGAAACATCGTAAATCGGGCGCTGAAGCACCGTTTTGGGGACTTGGTCCATTAAAAGTAAGGCTGCCCTTTTGGCACTACCGATTTGAGTGGCCGGATTACTTTCAGGGATTGTTGATGTGCGCAGTGGATTTAGCTGCTATTTCGTTAATGGCCGAACTTCTGGGAATGCCATTTGAGGCTGCACTGGCAATAGTACTGATTAATGGTCTATTTTACTTGCTCCATCATTTGCTTGGCGATCCAGTAGTGCCAGGGTGGATAACTCCTGCAATACCTTTGTTAATGATGTATGTCTCTACCTTTCCCGAGGGGGAAAGCCGCGTACATGCACTAATCGCCTTTCAAATGATGCTGGGCGCATTTGCCATGGTATTGGGTGCTTCAGGAATCGCACGACGAGTTGTTCATTATATTCCCAGTGCGATCAAAGCTGGCATCATTATGGGCGCCGGCTTAGCGGCTGTTGCTGTGGTATTTGAAGAAGGGGGGCGTTTTGAGTCCTTCCCCATGACAATATCCATTGCGGTTGGTATAGCATTCTACCTAATTTTTTCACGCCATTTTGCAGCCATTCAAAATAAACATTGGTTATTAGCGCTGATAGGTAAGTTGGGAATTTTCCCCATCATTGCACTTGCCATCGTGGTCGCACCGCTTTTTGGTGAGGCTCCCTGGCCAGATATCGAGTGGGGACTGACATCACCAGATTTTGTCACGATGTTTACAGAATACACGCTCTTCGGTGTTGGACTGCCACCATTAATGATGTTTGTTACAGCAATTCCGACAGTGCTAGCAGCTTATATCGTACTTTTTGGCGATGTCCTGCAGAGCAAGGCTATTTTGGATGAAGCTGATGAAGCGCGCCCGGATGAAAAAATTGATTATAGCCCTGATCGTGCTCACATGATTTTTGGTGCTCGCAATTTTGGTATGAGTATTATTGGGCCGGATGTAGCAATGTGCGGACCTCTCTGGGCAGCAATGCATGTTGTAATTGTTGAACGTTTTAAAAAAGGTCGCAAGGCAATGGACTCCATCTTCGGGGGCGCAGGATCTTTTCGCTGGGGGACCAATACCGGCTTACTACTACTACCAGTAGTCAGTCTAGTGCAACCGATCTTGGGGATTGCTTTGGCACTGACCCTACTAATCCAAGGTTACGTCAGTGTACGCATAGGTATTCAGGAAGCTAGAAGCGAGCGCGATTTGGGAATTGCCGGTGTTATTGCGGCAATTTTGGTCGTGAAAGGTGCAACCTGGGCGTTTGCTGCTGGACTTTTATTGTGTTTTTTGATTTATGGCTGGCGTCTACGGAGCCCCCTTAAGGAGACACGCTGATGTTTCACGGTGATAACCTGCAACGGGTACTGGATGCCATGAGTGACGGCGTTTACATTACCGATGGGAACGGAATAACCATAACTGTAAATAAAGCCTATGAGCGAATAGCAGGTATTCCAAAGCGAGCTCTACAGGGCATGCACATGTCAGAAGTTGTTAAAGCCGGCTACATTTCACGTTCGGTATCGTTAGAAGTGTTGAAAGAGCGACGCGCTGTAACACTGACTCAGGCTTTGACCGATGACCATAAAATTTTGGCATCGGGCACTCCGATGATTGATGCCCGAGGACGCATTGAATACGTAGTTACAACGGTTAGAGACGTAACTGAGTTACTCCAAGCCAAGCGTGCCGAAGAGCAGCTAGAGCAGTTGTTGAATGTGCGAGAACAATATGGTCCGGCGCAGCATGACTGGCCGGCAGAGCCATTTATCGTAAGCCCGCGTACCCAAGCCTGTTACGAGCTTGCCAAGCGCGTAGCTAACTCAGCGGCAAAAGTACTGTTACAAGGCGAGACGGGAACTGGTAAAACATTATTAGCACGCACTATTCATCAATATAGCCGATGCAGTAACGGACCCTTTATTGAGCTTAACTGTGCCGCAATGCCTGAGTCGCTGCTGGAAGCAGAGCTCTTCGGTTATGTACCTGGCGCATTTACTGGTGCGTCAAATAAAGGAAAAACAGGGCTGCTTGAAGCTGCTAATAACGGCACTCTATTTCTGGATGAGATTGGTGACTTACCCCTATCGTTGCAGGCAAAGCTATTGAAGGTGATTGCCGAGAAGCGGTTTTTACCGGTTGGAGGGACCGAGTTTAGGCAGACAAACTTTAGACTCATTTCAGCAACGCATCGCGATTTAAAGGCACTAGTTGAAGAGAACCTCTTTCGGCCAGATCTTCTTTACCGAATATGTGTAGTGCCTATCGAGCTACCCGCGCTTCGCGAGCGTACTGAGGAAATTGAGCCGCTATTGGAACACTACCTTTGTTATTTTAATCAACAATATGAATTTGACTGTCGTTGGCATCAGAGCGTTGTTGAGCGCCTTACTCGTTACGATTGGCCTGGAAATATTCGAGAATTAATAAATTTAGTAGAGCGGTTAGTGGTGACCAGTGAGCAAGCATTAATAACGACCGCTCATTTACCTCGAGAACTTATCGGTGAGCAGTTTCTAGGAAAGCAGGGGCTTTCGTTGAGACATCGGATGGATGAGCTTGAATTAAGGCTTATAAGTGAGGCTCTCCAAGTTCATGGTACGACACGAGCTGCGGCACAAGCATTGGGTATAGACCAGTCAACATTAGTAAAAAAACAACAACGATTAAAAGCAAAAATGATGGGAAATCCAACTCAAGATGATGAATGAGAAACAGGTAGATTTAAAGCAGGCGGCCTTAATTGGCGTAAATTGGATCCCGTGTAGCGGGAGCAATACGTTGAAGGTTTTTAATCCAGCTAGTGGAGAGCTGCTAGGCACTGTTCCAAAGCTCTCTGAGGAGCAAGTTCGCTATGCGATTACCACTGCTGAGCGTGCTTTCAATAGTTGGCGTAAGACTTCGATAAACGAACGTTGTGCAGTACTTAATAATTGGTACCAAAAGATAAAAGAGAATGAGGAGCGGTTAGCGTCAATCATTACTCTAGAACAAGGAAAGCCGTTCGCTGAGGCCCTGGGAGAAATTCGTTATGCGGCGAGTTATGTAAAGTGGTACGCACAACCGGCGTTGCAGGATAACGGGAGCGCAATGCCCAATGGTTCCGAGGGTGAGTCGTTGAAAACAATTACAGAGCCGGTCGGTGTCTGTGCTGCGATAACTCCCTGGAATTTTCCAGCAGCGATGTTAACTCGAAAGGTCGCACCAGCTCTGGCTGTAGGATGTTCAATGATAATAAAACCTGCACCTGAGACTCCATTTACAGCACTTGCATTGTCAGAGCTGGCGCTTTTGGCCGGCGTTCCTCCGGGTCTGATTAATGTAGTAACTGGTGACGCACAACTTATAGGCGACATAGTGTGCACCAGCAAACAGGTTAAAAAGCTCAGCTTTACTGGATCAACAGCTGTGGGGCGGCACTTGATGCGAGCTTGTGCCTCTACCGTTAAGCGCCTTTCGCTTGAATTGGGCGGTAATGCCCCGTTTATAGTCTGTAGCGATGCTGATATCGATAAAGCAGTTGAAGGAGCGATGCAGTCAAAGTTTCGCAATGCCGGACAAACTTGTGTCTGTGCGAATGCGTTTTATGTTCATGATTCGCTATATGACCGTTTTGCGAGTGCTTTTGAAAAACGAGTAAAAGCACTTTCCTTAGGCTTAGGCAGTGATCCCCATACCGATATAGGTCCCCTCATTAATGAACGGGCTCTGGAGAAGGTGGAGGCACTAGTTAGAGATGCCAGAGAAAAAGGCGGCAAGATAGTGTATGGAGGCGAGCGTTGGGCAGAGTCGGAGCGTTGGTATCTTCCTACATTGATCACAGAAGCAACAACCGATATGCGCTGTGTTCAAGAAGAAGTTTTCGGCCCAGTCGCCCCTTTAGTTCGCTATAGCGATGAAGATTCGCTCATTGCGTCACTTAGAGCACAGGATACAGGTTTAGCGGCTTACTTTTACAGCGAGAGTCTGAAACGGATCCACGACCTCGCTGCGGAGTTAGAGGTGGGTATGGTAGGCGTTAACACTGGCGTTATCTCAGATCCTGCGATGCCTTTTGGCGGAGTTAAAAGCTCTGGCTTAGGCCGAGAAGGAGGTCGACAAGGCATTACGGAGTACCTCGAAACAAAGTACATCAAGCTTTGTTACTAACAAGTAAAACTACGAGCAACAAAAGGAAAATAACAATGAAAAAATCCAAAAATATCTTATCTGTCGCTGTGTTGAGCGCCCTTGTGGGACTAAGCTCTTCATCACTGGCTTTTGCTCAAAGCAGTGATATTGAAAATTTACAGAAGGATATGCCGAAAAACTGGGGGAAGTGGGGTGAGAATGACCAAATTGGCGCACTAAATTACCTCGATGATGAACAAGCACTGCGTGGCGTTAAGGCTGTAAAAACAGGTGAAAAATTCACCCTGCAATTACCGATTACTCATGGAGTCGGACCTGTCTTTCCTGGAAGAGTGCCAGCCATGCATTTCATGACACAGGATGAAAGTATGTATTCTGTGGATAAACTTGATGAGTTAGCCGGTGGGGTGAAGTACTCCGACGATGCTGTATTCATGTATTTACAAGGCACGACTCATATGGATGCATTAGGTCACGCTTGGTATGGCGATAAAGTCTATGGTGGCGTTTCAGCCGATAGTACAGTACATGGGCACGATCATGTTGATGTAGGCAAACTTGCTGAGCACGGCATTGTTGGTCGTGGTGTCTTATTGGATGTTGGAAGTCACAAAGGTGGTCAGTCTGGCCGTTTGGCACCAAGCTCTTGCGTTACACTTGATGATTTACGAGAAACAGCTGAAGCGCAAAACGTAACAATCGAGAAACGAGACATTTTGTTGATAAGAACGGGTTCCGTTGGCCGCTTTTATCAGGACGAACCAGACGCGCCATGGAGCGCAACTACAGAGCCCGGATTGTGTTATAGCAAACAACTAATCAACTGGATTGATGATATGGAAATACCAGTGATTGCAGCGGATAACCTTGCTGTCGAACTGGTTCCGCAAACTATTGACGGAAAAGATTACGTGATACCACTTCACGGAGCATTGATCCGGGATTTGGGTGTTGTTCTTAGTGAGTTGTACTGGCTAGATGACCTTGCAAAAGACAGCGCTGAAGATGGGCAGTATACCTTTATGTTTACAGCAGCGCCGCTCAAAATGGAACGTGGCTCAGGCTCACCTATTAATCCAATTGTGATTAAATAAAATAAAGGAAAGAAAGGAAAGAAAGGGGGAAAGTGCTTCCCCCTTATAAAAGCACCGCTAAACCACCTAATTAGCTGGCGCAAATTTAGTGTGCCACTAAAGCGATAACGTTCAGGTTACCCACTAAAAATCCTCCCAGCCATCTGATCCAACTGCTCCTTAACTCGCTCCCAATTAGGCATAACTTGTCTCATCAGCCGATAAAATCGCTCGCTGTGGCTGTGTTCAGCTATTGGTTAAGGGGTTGTCGTGGGTGGTTTGAACTTCCCCTACAGAGGCTGCGTTGCATTAGCGATTTACAAATATACTGCTATCTTTCCATATATAGCTTAGAAAGATCATAGGAATGACTTTAGTGAAGAAACTTGACCTCAGTATTTATCCTACGCCATTAGAGATAAAAAATTTATTTTATCTAGACTCAGCTGGTGAATTACGGTGGAAGACAGATCATCTTAGAAATAAAGCCGGAGATAATGTAACTTTTTACCTAGAAAAAGATCGTAGCCTTCGTCTCAGGTATTGGAGCAAAAAGAGTAGAAAATTTCATCTAATTTCTGGTGCAATAATAGTCTGGGTGCTAGTGAAAGGCGAACTACCGTCTGAAAGAGGGATTTTCAGCTTGAATGGAGACAATACAGATTTATCTTTCGCTAACTGGGCTGAACAAGATGTTACCCCGGTAAAAATTGATGCCAGCAATATTAAGGAGTTTGTGTATTACAATGAACAGACAGGAACTTTCAAATGGCAGTTTAGAAGGCCACGCAACTCCAATGATCGCAGCTTTTTGAATAAAAATGCCGGTAAACCTGTTTGTGTTAGGTATCATGACGGCTATCAAACTTTTAAAATTTGCAATAAAGATCGCAAGGCTCACCGGTGGGCATGGTTATACGTGTTTGGTGAACTGCCAGCTGAAGGGCTTGTCATCGACCATATTGATAGAAATCCAGCAAATAATTCAATCAATAATCTTCGTGTTGTCACTCAAGCAGAAAACGCTCGTAACACTTCAAAATACAAACCAAAAATTAAAAAAGGTAAAACACCAATCAAAAACCCTTTTCCTGACGGCGCTGAAATTAGAGCAGCATTTTATTACGATGCGGTGCGGGGTAAACTTCATTGGCGAAAGCGTGAAGAAGTGACAAAAAGCGATAAAAAGCATAACACACAGTATGCTGGGGAAAGAGCTGGTCGTTACATAAAGGGGCAGCCTGTATTGGTGCGCTTCAAGTCACGCAGGTACACAGCTCAAGAGTTAATCTGGTCGTATGAAGGTCGACCAAAGCCAGATCATGGTTTAATTTGTAAAAATGGTGATAAACACGATTTGCGAATCGATAACTGGTTGGCAGCCTGTTCAAGCGAGGACTACTTTCAAAGTGAAAAAGACCCAATTAAAAAGCAAGCAGTTTTGAAAGAGCTCATTAACTACGATCCTAACACGGGTATTTTTACACTTAGACAAAGAAACTTAAAGAGGAAAGGTGATGCTAGCTTAAACACGAGACTTACAAAAGCTGAGCCTAGTGGATTTCGGCGAAACAGGTATCATTATTGCACAGTGCTTGGAAAAGATTATCCTTCTTCCCACCTAGCTTGGCTTTATTGTTATGGAGTCTGGCCACCTTCAACAGGTCTTGAAATAGACCATATTAATTTAAACTCTCTAGACAACCGGATCGCAAACCTCCGATTGGTAAGCCACGCACAAAATATGACAAATCAACCGTTAATGAAAAGCAACACGACTGGCTTCGCTGGCGTAGTCAAAGACTCTCAACACGAAGGCAAGTGGCGCGCATACCTTTCTGGAAAAACCATAGGGACTTTCCACACCAAAGAAGAAGCGATAAAGGCACGGAAACATGCGGAAAATAAATCCAAGCGCTTTGGATAGTCATAAAATATGGCTTCTGATAAGAGCTGACAAGTAGTTTCCAAAAACACGGTTACACCACCTAATTAGGTTCACAAATTTAGTGTGCCACTAAAGCGATAACGTTCAGGTTACCCATTAAAAATTCGCCCAGCCATCTGATCCAGCTGACCCTTAACACGTTCCCAATTAGGCATAACCTGTCCCATTAGCCGATAAAACCGTTCGCTGTGGTTGTGTTCAGCGATATGGCAAAGCTCGTGCAGTATGACGTAGTCGATGCATTCGCGTGGCGCTTTAACCAGCAGAGGGTTTAAGGTGATGCGTCCGTTAGGCGAGCAGCTGCCCCATTGAGTTTGCATCGTGAGTATTCGCAGAGGAGGGCGCTTATCAACCCAAAGTGCTTGCTCTAAAACGACGTCTAAACGCTTGTGGAAGACGTCTTTGGCTCTGACCTTGTACCAACCTTCTAATGCCGTTTTTATCCGTTCTGACGTGTACTTACGAACGTTAACTTCAAGCTGACCTCGCAACAGCTTAACACCAGCTGCCTGGTCGGGTTTTATGAGTACTTTTAGCACGTACTGTTTTCCAAGGTAATAATGGCTTTCACCGCTGACATAACGGCGTGGGGTAATGTGCGTTAGCTGCTTGCGAAATTCTCGCAGTTGTTGGTAAATCCAGCGCGCCCGTTTTTTGGCAGCGCGTAATACCTCGTCATCAGAGCTATCTTCAGGTGCGGCGATTTTTACCGAGCAATCCGGCAACACCTTGATTTTAATTTTACGGTCAGGGCTTTTGGCGGCGACGCGCTCAAACTCAATCAGCTCGTCGGAGTAATAAAAGCTAAGTTTATCCCCGTATGGCTTATGCTTCTCAGCAACTTGTTCAGAAAAACGGATCGCAACATTCATGGCTTAATGACCCAATTGCCCAACACGAACAACCTGCACAATCGCTTCGACAATCTTTTTCGCCTGCTCGATACCGCCGCCGACGGCTTTGCATTCCGCAAAAATCTTCGGCAGTAACTTTTTACGAATATCAGCTTCAATGTTATTCGGGTTAATCGAGTTTTCCGCAACGGACTGGCTAACGATGCTATCGACATCAAACGCAATCTCTACCCATTTATCCTGCGCTTGTTCATCCATTACTGTAAAGGCCTCGGGCAGGTGCTTTTTGAACACGCCGTAATAGGCTTGTGCATGATGGTTGCCGGTCAACCGTTCAGGGATATCATCCAGGCGACGCTCTTGTACCTGCTCCTCAAATTCGCGGAACAGCATGTACTGTTTCAGCGGGTGGTCAAACAGTTTTTCCGCTTCTTCAATGGCTTCACGCAATAGTTTAGAAAAGGCTTCCTGAGCGTAAGGGTCGTCACCGAGCTCTTGCTCAATCATTTTAGTGACACGGGTTTTGATGATATCGGTTTCGTTACGGGTTTTATCCTCGCTCCAATCTTCCGGTGCTTGTTTCTGACCCATTTTACCGACTTCATAAACGCCTTCCGAGTCACGGACGCCAACACTGACCACGTGTTTGTTCAGTAGTTTTTTGACTTCGTGTGCGTACTCGTCGTAACTGATACGCTCGCCGGAATCCTGTTGCACGGTTTGACGAAGGCTGGATAGTTGCTTCACGGTCTCTTTGTATTGTCGACGGTCTTTATCGGTAAAGCTCTTATCCTCAAAAAAGGTAGCCGACTGCAGAGCAACTTTAAGGCAAGTGGCAAAGGCTGTGAGTGCTTCGTAAAAGTCTTCGCGGCGTTTCTGATTTCCATCGACCATTTCGCCGTTTACTTCTTCCATGCGCGGCAACAGGGCATGACGCAGGGCTTCGGTATCTGATTTATTCTTAACACCGTCAAATATCGCCCATAGCTCTTTATAAAGCTGTGGTAGGCGTTTGTACTCGGTACTCATCTGCTGGTAAAGACCATCAATATCATCGATGTCGTAACCGCCCTGGGTACGTGAAGCCAAGTCCTGGTATTCTTGTATAGTGGTATCGAGCTCGGACAGAATGCCGCGATAATCAATCAGCAGACCAAACTTCTTGTCGGGGTGCAGACGGTTCACGCGAGCAATCGCCTGAATGAGATTATGTCCTTTTAGTGGCTTGTCGATATAGAGTACTGCGTTTTTCGGCTCATCAAAACCGGTTAACAGCTTATCAACCACAATCAACAGCTTCAGCTTAGGGTCTTTATCAAATCGCTCAACCAGCTCTTTGGTGTAATTCTGTTCATCTGATGACCCGACATGATCCTTCCACCACTTAGTGACTTCCGGCATGGTTTTCTCGTCAACCGAGGTATTGCCTTCACGGGTATCTGGGGAACTCATGACCACAGCTGATTCAAACAGGCCGACTTCATCCAGGTATTTTTTGTACTTAATGGCCGAGGCTTTGCTATCGCAGCAAAGCTGGCCTTTTAAACCTTCATCGATGTTTTTGTCAAAGTGATGAGCAATATCGTACGCAATCAGCTTTATGCGCTCGTCAGTGCCATAAACCTGACCGCGACGGCTGAATTTTTTCTTTAAATCACCTTTTTGCTCGTCACTTAAGCCGTCCGTCATACGCTCGAACCAAGCGTCGATGGCCCGTTCATTCACGTCCAGGTCGGGTATACGCTCTTCGTAGAGCAGGGGCGTCACGGTTTTATCTTCGACCGCACGCTGCATGGTGTAGGCATGCACAATGGGTCCAAATTTATTGGTGGTTTTATCGTCCTTTAACAGCGGCGTACCGGTAAAGGCAACAAAAGATGCGTTTGGCAGTGCCTGGTTCATGCGGATGTTGCTTTCGCCACCCTGGCTGCGGTGGCCTTCGTCAATCAACACGATAATGTTGGGGCTGTCGTTGTGGCACTCGGGCAGTTTGGTGGCGGAGTTAAACTTCTGAATGAGCGTGAAGATAATGCGCTCATTGCCTTTACCGATTTGCTGAGCCAGGCGCTTACCCGATGTGGCCATCGCCGCTTCTTTGTCTTTTTTACTCGACAACTCGCCACCGGAAGCAAAGGTCTTCGAGAGCTGGTTTTCTAAATCAACACGGTCGGTTACAACAATCACACGGCATTGTTTTAGCTCGTCGTGCAAAATCAGGGCTTTGGACAAAAACACCATGGTGAAGGACTTGCCTGAGCCTGTGGTATGCCAGATAACGCCGCCTTCGCGACCACCTTTACTGTTGCGTTTTTGAATACGTTCAAGCAGACGTTTGATACCAAACACTTGCTGGTAACGACCTACAATCTTGCCGATTTTTTTATCAAAAATAGTGAAGTAGCGCATCATATCGAACAGGCGCTCTTTCGACAGTAGGCTTATCAGCAGCTTGTCCTGACCGGTTACCATGAGCTCACCACCGGCAATCAGGTTTTGATACCAACTGAGGTCGCGCTTATCACGGTGGTCGAATAGATGTTGAAGGGTAGCGTCGTCCAGCGGTTTGTTCTTTTGCGCCAGCATTTCAGTATCGCTGATGTCTTCTTCTTTCCAGGCGGCCCAGAACTTTTCTGGGGTCTCTACGGTGCCATAACGTCCATCAATGCCATTAACCGACAACAGCAGTTGCGAATACGCAAAAAGGTGAGGGACTTCGTCAGGGCGTTGGTTACGCAGGTTTTGTGAGATACCTTCGTTGATTGTTGGCCCTTTCTGGCTATTGCCGTCGGGGCGTTTCGCTTCAATGACCACCAGCGGCAGACCATTCACAAAACAAACCAGATCAGGGCGGCGACTGTCAAAGCCACCGGCACGCGTTACGGTATATTCTTCGGTGAAGTGAAACTGGTTGTTGTCTGGATTCTGCCAGTCAATGATGGATACGGTTGGCGTGACCTTTTTCCCGTCCACAAACTCCGTCACCGGAATACCGTACATTAAATGGTTGTAAATCGCCTCATTGGCGTGGCGAAGTCCCTCATTAAGAGCCGGGCTACATAGATGCGAGATGATGTTATCAATGGAGTTTTCGGACAGCGGATAGGTTTTACCGGCATAATGAAAGGTGCGCTTACTCAGTACATTGCGTAATACTTCTCGCAAAACCACCTGGTCCTGTTTACCACCTCGCTTCGTCAACGCTTCCTGTGGCGACAAAAAAGACCACCCCAAACCGGCTAATAGCGTCATGGCCGGTATTTTAGCGGCGTATTCTTCCTGAAATTTTGGTGCGTTAGCCATTAGCCTGACTCCGTGTCTTACTGTTAAGCTCTCGTTTAAACTTAACTAACTCTTTTACTGAACTAGTGTAGGGATCAAATACCCACTCGTCATCAAAAAGCGTTTCTAGTTGTTCAGTCTTCTCTATAGACGCGATGGCTAGAGAATAAAGCTGGTTTCCGTTTTGTTGCAGTCTCTCGATTTTTGACACCAAACGCTTCGGTATATTCCCCATAATAAAATCAGATATAATTAATAAATCTGCGTCTGTATACGCTTCTTCCGACATCACTTTGATTGCGTGTGATAGGGCTGGTGTTACATCTGTTCCCCCATTAAAAGACATTTTTAGAAATTCAATCAACGATTCCAAACCAACGCCTTTGCCGACATCAAAGTAATGGATCTCGTTGGAGAAATTGATGAGATAACAGCTTCGCCTTTGTTTTTCGGCAGTACTAGCAATAAATAATGTGACTGCTTTTGCAACAGCCTCAGGTTCACCTGCCATAGAGCCACTTGTATCGACACAGATGATAAAAGGGCCATTTTCTTTTTCTTCGTTGGCGAACTGTTCTTCGATAATTTCGTGTTCTTCGGAAATAAAGTCGACCCCTTGCGTATCAAAACACATGAGCCTTGATTCAATAAGTTTAAGATCAAAAAGTAAGGATGTGTCCGGGTCTGAAAGCAAAGCGAGCTCACTCGGTATGGTATTCTCGATGTCGTTGCCGAGTTTGATACCAATTATCTCTTCTTTTGAGTTTGAATTGGGAGTGGGGATTTCAACATTGTGATTTACTTTCACAGATTCTAAACGCTCACGAGCCTCAGCATGGCGTATTCTTCCAAGTAGTTCGCAGAGCCTTTTTACTCCCTCATCGTTTTCCAGATAGGAGGCCCAACGTTTGATAAGCTCTATATCTTTTGGAGCAAGCTCGCCGGTTCCAAGACTGAAGTAAATATTAGGATCCAAACCAAGTGTTTGTATGCGTTGAGTGACTATCTCGACGTTATTAATGAGCTCAAACAAGTCTTGAGTGAATTTGGCCCTTTTCATAGCCAGTTGTTCGAATTGCCATTGCAGCCGTGCCTCGTCAATCAGCTTTTGCCATTCAAGATTTAAAAGCTTGGAGACCGTAAACAGTTCATCTGTCTCGTTATCATTAGCAGATGCAAATCGCGTAGCTTGCTGTTCCCAGTATGACTGGCTTATTGAATTACCTAAAGTAGTCGCTGTGCTCATGAAAAGCTTTATCGCTTCTGAGAGCTTAACTGGATTGACATCACCATTTTTAATGTCTTCGGCCCATTTTTTTGCAAGAAATTCCTCTTGCTTAAATGGGTCAGTGGTTTCTAGCTCATGATTAACATGGGTTCGCCAGATAAGTCCGCGCTCTTCAACCTGCTTCAATAAAAATGTACTGCTCGGCAAGTTTGGATTTATTTGAGAAGTCGCCGCTTCAGCTACCTGCTTTACAGAGAGTATGATCGGATCTAACTGCATAACGCTTCAATTTTATTACAATCTTCGCGTTGCAGCTTCAAATGCTTTAGCTGGTCTGCTACTGCTAAATGGATAAACTCAACGTTCTCGGACATTATAAAAATAGAGTTCAACTCGCTTTGTAAACTTTCTTCACGACGTTTTATATCGTTTATACAACTTTCAAGCTGATCTTTCATATCAGAAATTAATGAACGCCAGTGCTCAACTTGTCGGTCACTTACATCGTCACGTCTACTGCCTTTTTTAATTTGTACATCGGGCGTGGCTATGTAAGTCTCAAAGTTACTATTTTGAGAGAAAAACTCAAAGCTTCCCTCACCAGTCGAGTTGCAACGAAAAGGACGAAGAACATTACCGTAACGGTCAGTTGGTTCGAGAACTGAGTTGGTCTTATACATTTTACTGGGAATAAGAACGGTACGTGAATGAGGCTCTTTTTTTCCATGGTTATAATGCTCAGGATCAGGAACTTGCAAGACTAGATGGGGTTCATTGTTTACGATTAACTCTTTAAACACATTCTCTTGATAGAACAGCTTTTGCTGGATCTCTTTCTCGACGCGTTCTTTATTTTGAATTAACGTTGTAATATTTTTTTCATGAGTTAAACCGGTGTCCTTTATTGACTGATGAACGATACTCATAACATCCAAGCGGTGTTTCTGCTCTGTCCACAAACAGTGTGATAGAAGTAAGTTGTCACTTGGGTTTGTCATGGTTCTACCGTTAAAGAAGGCCGATGCTTTCAGCAAAAGAGCTGCTTTTTGCCAGCGTCTGTCGGAAACGTAAACGCCAAGTTCATCAAATTTACTAGCTAGCTTTTCTCGAATTAAATGGACGGTTGTTAAGGTTTCTCGTGACAGCTTCACGTTATGAATTTCTTCTCGCCAACCTTCCCATTCAGCGGTAGTCACTTTAATACTGTCATCAACATTTACTTCAGCCCTAGACGGTTTGGAGCTGATAAGCTTTTCGAAGTGCTCTAGCTTGCTAATTGGTGGCACATGCAGTCGGATTATGAATCGGTCATAAAGTGCTTCCAGGCCCTGGTTTTCAGGAGGCGTCTCATTGGATGCCGCAATGAGGGCTTTTAAAGGAACACTTTCTGACGTGTTGCCATTGTGAAAGGTTCGTTCATTAATGACGGTAAGCAGTGCGTTTAGAATTGCTGGGCTAGACTTCCAAATTTCATCAAGAAAGGCAAATTCTGCCGTTGGCAGGTACCGGTTCGTTTTACGTATGTATTTGTCGTTCTTTAACTCTTTGATTGATACCGGGCCAAAAACCTCTTCTGGCGTGCTGAAACGGTTCATCAAGTACTCAAAATAGGAGTGCTCACCAAACGCACTGGCAATTCTACGAGATATTAAGCTCTTAGCTGTTCCCGGAGGTCCATGGAGGAATGTGTTTTGGCCGGATAGCGCACCGAGCAGAGCGAGTGCAATGATTTCCTCTCGCTCATACATCCCCTCGCTAATATCACTAATTAATTCTGAGATTCTTTCCTTGATGTCCATATAAGTCCTTTTATTTTACTGATTTACTATTTCGTACTTTCCTACCCAGTCGTTGCATGTAGGATTTGTTTAATCTAGCACGTTAGCAACGCCATCGCGTCCTACATAATCATCCAGAGTTTGACCATGTTTGGTTTTCCATTCCTTCCAGCCATTTGTAGCACCAAGCACTAGAAGGCATGAGGCCCCACTGGGGGTTTTAAAAAGGTAATCTTTTTGGAAAACGACGCTATCACCATTCTTAGCTAAAACGCCTTTTTCTAATAGCGAATCACGCTGGGCAATTAACCGAGGCTGTGTTGTTTTTCGTTTAGAGACATAAGGCGCTGACGAGCCTTTTAAAATGACCATACCTTCATTGGTGTAATAGGCTTTGGCATCGACACCACCGCGCTGACAGAAGAAAACTTCTTCTGTGGCCGCTTCTTCGGCATCTACTAACGCTTCAAAAATAGGGTAACCCAGTGTGGCCAGAAGCAATGAGCCGACACGATGTATTTCATCGCAGTCAGCTTTCAATGGAATAGGGGTATGAGGCTTCTGTCCTCGATTACCATTGACCAACTCGTAGCGACCGCACTGGCGTGCCTTTTCAATACTTAACGACTCAAGGTAAAGCACGTGAGTTTGCGTCAGGTTATTGGTGAGTGAGATTAGAACTAACGCTCGCTCCCAGTCTTTCGAGTCATCCTTTAAATGCTGACCTAAACGGTGCCCGACGTCACCAGACTGACCAATATAAACTTCATCCTGGTTCTCTCTGCCAACCAGGAGATAGAGCCCTACCTGATGCGCTTCCGGCATTTTTAGAAATTCAGCAACCTGATTGCGAGGTACTTCGATTAATCGAACAATTGAAGTAGTGACCTCGGCAACGCGAATCCCCGATGGGTCGCCGTTGGGTAAGAAGATTTGTATGGTTCTTGGTTGTTTATCCGTCATGCCGCTTCCTCGTCAACTTTTACTCGACGCTTGCCAGTGAGGAGTTGTTGCATTAAAGCTTTTTTCTCGCTTTTTAGAGCATCCAACTTATTTTTCAAGTTAACGATTTCCTGTTCGGCTGAGGACAGGATTGTAGCTATCTCTTGTTGTTCTTTCAGTGAGGGCAGAGGCACGCGTATCTTACTGAACTCTTTCCATCGGAGGCTTCCTCTTCGGTCGACGGATGCGTTAGTTGCAGCGCTAAATATTTGCTTGTAATGATCCGTTTTTAAAACCGCGTATAAATATTCATTAACGACCTTATCTCTCGATGCTCGAAAAACTACATAAATTGGACTTACTAACCCGGAATCGTAATCTTTTTGCAGACCTATAGATCCTTCTTCGATATGATTTGCTGGAAACCCAAAATCGCCACGACGAATTACTCTATACCCAGAGGTATCGCTACTGTAGACCTTTTTTTTGAAATACTTCAAAGAGTCAACAAAACCTTCATACTTTGAACATGAAAGTACAGGGTAGTCTGAGTTAAAGGTGTTTTTTTCTGTTATTTGAGAGCAAATATCTTTAATTTCTGGGTAATTCCAGTCCTCAGGTATGTAACCATAACGAGTAGTAATAAAATTGTAGCTACCAGGCGGAAAGTTAAAGCGTTTTTTGCCGGTGAGCAGTTGTTGCATAAGGGCTTTTTTCTGCTGCTGGCTATTGGCGAGCAGTTGCTCGGTGGTGGTGATCGCTTTATCCCAGGTTGAAAGGATTTGGGCTATTTTCTTTTGTTCCCTGACGTTTGGTATTAAAGCTTTGTACTTGAACAAATCAGACAAAGAGATTGAAACTTGATTAGCGTTACCTCTAACTAGAGTTGAGATGTAATGACGGAATTTAGGCTTTCTAAGTATCTCAAACAAATATTCAGTGGTAACTTGGCCCTCAATAGGAATTAGCTTTACTAAGTTTTGATTAAGAAGGCTTCCTGATACCGCTGGGGGAACCCTGATTACTTTACCTACCATAGAGTCAATCAAGTGAGGGCGAGAACCCACTGTAGTAAGCAGTATATCTCCAGTTGAAAGTAAGTGAGCGTCTAGTTTAGTTGCGACTTCATTGGGTATATAGACGGGATTCTCAGAGTTCACAGAGTCTCGAGTCGTATCTGAAATCCTAATAATTCTGACGCCAGAATCACTATAATCAGCGGACGTGAAAGCGAACCCTTTCTTATATGTTATAAGCTCGCCTAAGTCACGAGTTATCCACCCTTCAGGCACCATAACCCAACTCCTCCAGATATTTCTCCATCTGGCTTTCTAGCTCATCTAGCTCGGCTTTTAGCTTTTGGCGTTCTGCTCGCACCGCCATTAAATCGATTTCTTCCTCTTCCTCAAAAGTATCGACGTAGCGGGGGATGTTCAGGTTGTAGTCATTCTCCTGAATTTCTTCGAGAGTTGCCAGGTACGAGTATTTGTCGACGGTTTCGCGGCTGCGGTAGGTATCGACGATTTTCTGAATGTTGTCGTAGCTTAGCTGGTTTTGGTTTTTACCTGATTTAAATTCACGCGAGGCGTCGATGAATAAAACGCCCTCATCCGACTTGGATTTTTTGAAGACCAAAATAGCGGCTGGGATACCGGTGCCGTAGAAAAGCTTCTCCGGTAGACCGATAACGGCGTCTAACAGATTTTCGTCAATCAGTTGCTGACGAATTTTGCCTTCTTTCGCCCCCCGGAATAATACGCCGTGTGGCACAACGACCCCCATACGACCGCTTCCTGGTTTCAGCGTTTCTATCATGTGCAGAATAAACGCGTAGTCGCCTTTGGTTTTTGGTGGTACGCCACGACGGAAACGACTGAATTTGTCATTCTCAGCGTCGTCATGCCCCCATTTATCCAAACTAAACGGCGGGTTAGCGGTGACAATATCAAACAGCATCAGGTCGCCGTTTTTATCCAACAGCTTAGGGTTGCGAATGGTATCGCCCCATTCAATTTTATGATTGTCCTCGCCATGCAAGAACATGTTCATTTTGGCTAATGACCAGGTAGAGCCGATAGCTTCCTGACCGAACAGGGCATACTCTTTACTGTCATGGTTTGCGATAACTTTACGGCCACACTTCATCAATAAAGAGCCAGAGCCACAGGCAGGGTCACAAATGCTGTCTCCGGGTTGAGGGTCGAGTAGCTCTGCTATTAAGTCTGATATTTCGGGTGGTGTATAAAACTCACCGGCTTTTTGACCACCGCTGGCGGCGAAGTGTTTAATCAGATATTCGTAGGCGTTACCGATGACATCCAGTGAACCCACGCGACTGGGTTTTAAGTTTAGCTCTGGCTTGGCAAAGTCTTCCAGCAAGTGGCGCAGAATGTCGTTTTTCTGCTTTTCTTCGCCCAGCTTATCGGTGTTAAAGCTGATGTCCTGGAACACACTTTTTCCGGCATCTTTTAGTTTGGTGCCGTTGGCTTCCTCGATGGCATGCAGTGCCTGGTCAATACGTTCTCCATTACCCGGCTCATAGCGACGATCGTAAAGTGCATAAAAGCTAGCATCGCGCGGCAACACAAAGCGCTCGTTTTTCATCATCTCTTCAATGAGCTCAGGCTCATCACCATACTGCGCTGCGTATTGGTCGTAATGGTCCTGCCATACATCCGAAATGTACTTGAGGAAGAGGGTGGTCAGAATGAAATCTTTATAGGTGTCGGCACTGACTGTACCGCGAAAGGTGTCACAAGCGTTCCAAAGTGCTTTGTTAATGCTGTCCTGGCTAATCGTTGTCATTATTTTTAACGTCCCCGTACAACCTGATTATAAGCGTTTCAAATATCCATAAGTGGCATCATTATGCCACGGATGACATTGATGTCACGGGTTCCAATTTAAGAGTTGGTTGCGTCACTTTATGTCGCAAAAGATAGAAAGTGAGTGAAAGGCTCCAGGCTATGTATATTTACTTTTAACTTATTTGATAAATCGTTTGATTTATAAACATTTTTTTGGTTTTAATTGCAAAGGGGCTAGTGACGTTAAAGCAAGCTCTGAAGCAATTAATGTGAAGTGGTAACATTGGGGGTAGCATGTATAAACAAGCATCACGTCGATATTTCGCACATGAGCTCAGATTCTCGGAGCCAGCCAAAATCGCCAATAAGATTATTGGTAGCCTTGATTTCAAAGAGCCGACATGTCTGGGGCATATGAGTGAGGAGGCGGTTTATCATTTTATACAAAGTCAACCGATACTAATTGAACAGCGCGTCGAATCACAAGTTCAGTCGAATAAGACACATGTTCCGAGTACACGCGGGGCTTCCAACCCGGTGAAAAGGGTTAAAACAGCTATTTTTATAAGTGGTTGGAGCTCATTGAAATTGGCCGCTAAGTTGAATATGTCCTTTACGCCACTAATTGTGGCAGATGCATCAGAGAAGACTAAGGAGTTTTTAGCGTGGAGTGACCTGCTGCGGTGTTTTCCTTTGATAGATTCAAAAAGCTATGGCCGATTGTTCCTTCTGATGCAAAAACATTGTCCAGATGATATAGCCATTGCACTCCTTGGTGGGAAGGTAACCCAGGAGAGTATCGTTAATTTCATCCCCTGCTATCGGAGCACGATAGGGTATCAACTAAAAAAGGGCAAAGAAAAAGCGAGCGTGGCAAAACCAAAGCCGCAGTTAGCCGATATGGATTTTGAGGATAGCTAATATTGGCGTTTAAAGACTTAAACTCTGTTAGTCAGCATATTTCGACCAAAGACAGTCACGCAATCCTTCGTCAACCTCAGGTTTCACGAGTTTTACGAAAGTTAGGCTTTTTTAGTCTTGGTGAGCCTGGTAGCTCAGAGCGAGACAGGGCGGCAAACATTTTAATAGGTTATATAGCCAGCCTGCATGAACGCTTTTCTCACACCATAAGCTTCAATAAGCCCATACATAAAAAGGCTCATGACCGATTTGATCGCTTTCTTTCTAGACATCATCGACACTTCAAAAGAACAGTCACAGAGAGTGATGTTGAGGCGTTAAATCCACTTTTTTCGAAAAAGCTCGATGCAGCCCCCTTAGGCGCTTTACTTCAGATCACGAACCAAAAATTGAACACGAGTCAGGAAGACTGGGAGAAGCTTAAATACTGGGCTTCATACACCTGTATTTGTTTTCTCATGTGTCACTTCCGTTATGTTGATGTCAATAATAGACCGGTATTGATGCCGTCTATTTCAGCAGGGCTTCGCCGCTTGAGGTTGTCTCAGGTAAGCCCTCGCTATCAGATGGTACTTCATGAACTGTCTATACCAACTGACTTTAAAGACTTTTGTGAGCAGTGGGAACAATTATATGAAGCGGTAAATACCAAACATGATGACAAAAGTGAGCAATTGTCCAACTCAATCGCCGGGCAAAACTTTAATACGTTAAAACTGTTTTTTGAGAGTTTCTGGCACGTAGAGCCCAGTAAACGAGTCAATTACATTACCGGTCGTGCAAAAATCACACGAAGTTCAACGCTCGATAAGCCAACCCGTGGGAGTGTGGAGCGGGTCAGGCCGACAATTCGGTATCGAAATATCGACAAGGAGCAAGGTGAAGAGGTCGCTGCTGAAGCTCGTGAAGATTATCAGTTATTTGAAACGGACACGAAACAGACATCCGAGTTTAAATCACAAGTTTACCTTCAACATGTAAAAGCACAGGCGATTGCCGCATCCTCGCTTAGGAACGAACTAGGGCATCCCTGTAGCTTAAATACAATCAATCGCCGCCAATTACTTTTGGTGTTGAATCAGCTTGATATTTCACAGTGCAGTAAGTCTCGTATATTAGATACATGGTTGTTGTTGATATTGATTACTGGACAGACACATAAAACATTGTGTCCTGCATTAATGCACAAAGAGGTCAGTAAAAATGATTTGACGATATCGATGACCGGACAGTCGATTACATTTATCAACAACCGGAGATTGACGAGCCACATCTCGGCTCATCAATTGGGGTTACTGGATGAGCAAAAAAATATATTGAGGATTGAGCTGCCATCGTCGATAACGGAGATTTTTAGACAACGGGCACCAGAGACGAAGTTCATCACCGAAAAACAGCTGAATAGCCGACTGAGAACTCTATGCGCTAAATTAGAGTTGCCGGCCATAACGTCAAACCAGCTGGCCGCCTGGCCATTTCTTTACCTTTCTCGACGGGCACAAAATCGCACGGCCGCCGCTGCAGCTTTTGGAATGCAACCGTCTGAGTGGACACCGCTTTACTATACACACTTTGATGTTTCTCGCCTAAGGCAGCTGCATAGTAAATTCTATGAGTTGCTTTTTAATTCAGCGGAACAGCGTGACTTAGCGCAAGACTTTTCCCGTTTAGCTAGTCAGGCAAAAAACACAACGGGTCATTACGGCTCAACGTTGCGTATCCGGCAAAATCGATTTATTCAAATACTCGGTACGTTTCGAAATTATATTAAAGATTTAAAACTGGCGTACAAAAGCGGTCAGCATGACGTCTTTAGAGAGTTACATAATGCCTATACTGTTTATGTCCTCATTTCATTTCAGCTTCAAACTGCGGCTCGTCCAGTATCCGGTATTATTGAGAGTATTGGACAATTAGACTTTGCAAACAAAAGAATATTTTTGCAAGACAAAGAGGTGAGGGATGGGGTATCTCGAATAGTCCCCATGACAGCCCATCTTGAGTGTCAATTACGAGATTATATTGAATATCTTGCCGCTGCTCACGGTGAACTAGCAGCGAAAAGTAGTGGGTTATCAAAGCAGTTTTTGTCGCAGCTTAAGGGGAAAGAAAGTCTCTTTAAAATTTTTGAAAAGCAATCATCTGGTGACTGGCGATATGTCGTCCTAACGAATGGCGCGTTGGTTGAGTATCTGAAAGACTTGCTTCCTCTGCCCTTAAACTTTGCCCGTCATATGGTGAGAAACTTTTTAAATGACGAGAAGGTTAAAACAGAAATTATTGATGACTTCATGGGGCATGACATGGAGGGGCAAATGCTGTTTGGTAAGTATTCTGCACATGTTGAATCAAACATTAAACCGCTTATATCGTCCCTGGAAGCTTTTGCAAATCACATATCTTTAGAGCGATTAACAGCTCCTATCTCCCTGCCTAAGACGAAAATTTTGCTGGATGAAACATCAGGGTTGCCTGCCATTGTTGCGCACGAGGCGGTCGAAAGACGAGAAACGCCGACTGAACGAGAGAAGCGATTAAAGACCAGGCAAGAAAGAGACGAGCGAGTAAAAAACTATGTTCGGAGTTATATTGGAAGAGAATTACCACGCTTGAAAAAGTGCGACGGTGACGATAACGCGCTGAATGAAATGATCCAGGATGCCCATGAACATATTGAGGCAAAATATACGGGCGTAAAATATTATGTCGCTAAAGAAGAGCTTGTCTCCTACATAGACAAATTAAATAACGCGTATGGTAGAGCGTTAGATATCGGGAAGCTACCCACAAAGATAGCAAGAGAAAAGCCTATACGGTCCATGTTGTCTGTTAATTTGGCCGATAGGGCAGCAAGATTATCTGAATTGCTTATAAATGAGTTGCCCCAAACAGATGAGCTTACAGATGCTGAGCTTCGCTGCATATTAGTGTTGATATCGGGATTATACGGAGGACTCAATTCTTCGGCTTGGCTTGAGGTTTTATTAAACACCGACTTTTGTGAGCGCGGGAATATTTTATCATTAGAGCTTCCCGATAGAACGAATTTGTATTGGCTTTCATTAACAATAGGACAGAGCCATAAAGTCAATGAAGTGGATCCTGATGGTACCGCACGTCTCACACGCCAAGTATTTTTAACTGCCCCCCAATTGTCGTTAGTAACTGCATTACAAAGTCGACGCTCAGAAGCAAGTGAGTTAAAGCTCAGAGATGTCCCCAAATTATTATCCCAAAATCCGTCACTTTCGGCGTTAACAAAGGTGTTGTTCTACGAATCGCAACAACAAATACCCATTGTTAAGATGCTAAAGTATGGGGTAGATTTTACAGCCCTGCACACACAAGGGCTTTCGGTCGCTTTAAGCCACACGGCAATGGGAGAAATAGATACCTTTTGTCTATCTGAAAGACAATTTATTTATGCACTTCAGCCTCACCTTAACACTGTAGAGCAGCCGCCATCCATCGACGGATTACAGGTTGTTTGGGACAGCATTGGAGATAGTCAAACGAAAGGGAATAGCCAACGTAGTAAGTTAAAAAAATTACTCGACGTGAAATCAAGAAATGTTAATCGGGAAATAACAAAAATTGTAAAACAGACAGGGAAACGAGGGTCAGAGTCTAACGTTAAGAAGGCCTTGGCCGCACTAAAAGCTGAATTCGAACAGGTTGAAGCAGTTAATTTTTTGATTTCCTGGTTAATAAATCACATGGAATTTCAAAATAATAAGATATCAACGGTGAGCCGTTACCACAGTGCAATAACTTTGAATTGGCTGGTTGCTACATGTACTCGTAAAAACCTCTCCTCATTGTCAGGTGATGAATTTTATGAACTATATAACGAAGCTATCGAGCTGACCCAGCCTCGAACAGAAGAAGACGTTGAGATAATGGCGGGGGAGGGAGAGCCCACGCCTAAACCGGATCTGACAAGTTTTAAGACAAAAGAAGAAAAGACAAAAGAGAAAGAGCGCAATAAAGAACGGCATAAAGAGCAAGTTGCGAGAAATAAGAAACAGGTATCTAGCCAGAATTACACCCGGCAATGTTTTCAACGATTTCATAATTTCCTGGTTCAACACTTCAATCTACCTCGAATGCCGAGAGATTTGGTTACAATGAAAAATAATCGAGTTGAGCACATTCGGGTAGGGTTTATCCCACATAAGTTGTACGACGCCGTGTTAGCCAAACTTCCTGAAACAAAGGGCTGCGATGACAATGTGAGTCTCATGTTGCAGTGCATTACTATATTAGCTTATCGGACAGGACTGCGTATTAGCGAGATCCTGTCTCTACGGCTTAAGGATGTGACGACACATCCTGATGTTTGGGTTCACATCAAAATAAATGAATACGCAGAGGTTAAACGTGGCTCATCGGCACGCAAGGTCCCGCTTTTTTTGCTGTTGGAGCCAAACGAAATTAAGAGCTTTAAAAACTGGTTGGTAAGACGTAAAAGAAATTCCAGGACAAACTTAGAATTACTGTTTTGTTATCACGACACGCCCAGAGTAATGATTGATAGTTGGATTATCGAGCAATCCGTAGTTGCCTGGTTAAGAGCGTTGAGTGGTATGAAAAGCTTTGTTTTTCATGATTTTCGTCACACCGCTTTAAGCTGTTTACAATTTTTGGTTGAGGACGAAGATAGGCTCTATTTTGATTTCAGTGGCCGAGAAGAGTTTGACGTTGAGCAGTTAAAAGACTCAATCTTTGGTGGAAATAATATCAGGGTTGACCGATATTATGCATTAGCTACGTTTGCTGGTCACGCCAACCCAAGTTCGACGTTTAAAACATACATGCACTTTTCCTATCTGCTAACGCACTTGAAACTTCGCCGCTCTAATGTAGTGCTGACAAAAAGTTTTGTTCGTAACTTATCCGGTTTAAGTGACAAGATGATTGCAAATATAATCCGCGGTAAAAAGAAAATAAAAAGGCCAAGTAATGAAGGTGAAATACCTAATTTACTGCCACCTCATGAGGGATGGCTTGTCGCGGTCGCGGAATCAGAGAGACGCTATATAAGAACGGTTAAACAGCAATCGCCAATTACCATTGAATCTGCTACTGACCTAATGACAATAAAACCTGGGCCTTCTGAGGTGCATGATATCTTAATGTGTGTCACAAAAGGGATGAGTAATGAGAAGATAAGCCGTGATTATGAAGTACCCGTTAAAGTTGTTGAGTGCTATCGTACGGAAGCCAGGCATTTGGCGAGAAAGCAAACTGCTAGAGACAATCGTCGACTGATTAAGAAACAAAGTAAAGCGAAATCAACGTATCTTCCAAGTAAGCCACTCACGCCCAAAGAACGAAAACTTGCACGATTGTACATAAACGGTATTTTAAAGCTGGCAGCAGAAAATGGTGCCAGTGACGTTCTTGAACTTATCGAGTACTTCACCAACAACGTCTACATTGATGAGCCCGGAATTCGGTTTGATTGTGTTGATAAGCTTAACTGGTTTGTAGATCTGTTGAGTCCGGTAATCTCGCTTCGGAATTGGTATATATTTGTAACAACGTCTAAAGCACATATGTCAGATATCGACGCCTTTATCAATCGGCTGAAAATTACAACTAAAAAGCCAGAGGTGAAAATCAAGAAAGTTGGCAAGCCTGATTTCTACCTTCGGTTGAAACACCCAAATCAAGACGATCTGCGGCGAAGAGGGAGTCTGTACCAGGCAACGTCTATGCTCAAGTACTTATTGTTTATGGCCTTGATAATGCTTTCAGCTGAATCTGAATTTTAAGGCTCGAGAGACACACTGAGTATAAGTATAATCTAGATATTAGAAATTAAAACTGGCTATCTACTTTGGCCCTGAGTTAAGGGCCACTTGTTGAATAATTTATCCGCTTTGTGCCAAGTATAGTCATTCGGCCCTGGTCACTTATACTCAATAGTGTTCAGGTATGTGTTTGCTGTTTACGACTAATGTGCCAGC